>Ga0315912_10000279_pt1 | contig 105450 bp, 82 predicted proteins | sample VfabasoilMG_FD_204469 | JGI IMG/M metagenome (GOLD analysis project Ga0315912, IMG submission 204469) | Garden soil microbial communities collected in Santa Monica, California, United States - V. faba soil | ecosystem: Environmental > Terrestrial > Soil > Garden | place: USA: California... | reverse complement strand
TCCCCGCAAATGGTGGAGGGGGAAGGATTCGAACCTTCGAAGGCGTAAGCCGGCAGATTTACAGTCTGCTCCCGTTGGCCGCTTGGGTACCCCTCCCGGAAAAAACGAGCCGCGTATTCTCGTGGCGACCCCCCGGAGAGTCAACGGGTTTGGCGCGACTTTTGCTGTGTCCGGAGGCGTCCCCGAGGCCCCGGTGCAGAGCATCGCTATATAAGAAGTATCCGGGCGTCCAAATCGCCCAGCCGAAGCCCCGGCTGACCGATTTCCGATTTCGGAGTTATTCCGCCGGTTTGCCCGTGGCCACGAATTTCTGGAAACGCCGCATCTGGCCGGTCCACATGCCGTCGACCATGGGGGCCAACTTCACCGGATCCATGGTGATGGCACCCGAGACCCGGTAATTGACCGTCACCCGGGTGCCCTTGCCCTCGGCGGCGAACCGGAAGGTGAGCACTCCCTGGATGGCCATTTCCTGGAAAGGCCCCAGGGCCGCGTTCAGACGCAGCAGCTTGCCGGGCTGGGCAAATATCACCCGGCCGTGCTGGACCGATCCGCCCGCTGCCGGCAACTGCTCGCAGTAGCAGCCCCCGGCCCGCGGCTCGAGACTCAGGTTGGCGGCGTCACCCGACCAGGTATGAGCCGAGTCCCACCACCGCGGCAGGTCGCGCCACAGGCTCTCGAATGCCGCCTCCGGGGCGACCTCGACCAGCACGCTGGTTTCGATGGTGAGGGAGCTGGGACTGGTCTCCACCACGTTGGCCAGCACCGGCGAGGCCCACAGGAAACCCAGGACGAAGGCGTACTTCAGGGAGTTCATGGCGCGCGAGACTAGCATCAGCGGCCCGGCGTACCCGACCGGTCCGAGGCCGAACCCGCCAGCCGCATGAGTTCGGCCACCAGAGCGGGACGAAGCGCCGTAAACCCACCAGCGCGTAAGTCCGTGGGTAAATCGACGTTACCGTACCGTATACGGCTCAATTTGCTCACCTCGAAGCCCTGATGCTCGAACAGGCGCCGGACTTCGCGATTGCGCCCCTCGTGCAAGGTCACCCGGAACCAGGCATGGCTGCCCTCGGTGCTCTCGGCCTCGATGTGATCAAAGCTGGCGGGACCGTCTTCGAGGGTGACCCCCTGGCGCAGCCGCTGAAGCACGGCCGGCGAAGGCGTCCCCCGAAGCCGGACGCGGTACTCGCGCTGGATCTCGCTCGAAGGATGCATGAGGCGATGGGCGAGCTCGCCGTCGTTGGTGAAGAGCAGCAGGCCCGAGGTGTTGACGTCCAGGCGACCCACCACGATCCACCGACCCGTGGCCGGCGACGGCAAGCGCTCGAACACATTGGGCCGTCCCTCGGGGTCGTGCCGCGTCGTCACCTCGCCCACCGGCTTGTGGTACAGCAGCACTTCGGTCGACTCGCGCGAGCCGCCGAGATCCAGCGGCCTGCCGTCGAGGCAGATGCGGTCGGCAGCGGTGGCGCGATCACCGAGCACGGCGACCTTGTCATTGAGCGTCACGCGCCCGGCGTGGATCCACTCTTCGATGGCGCGGCGCGAACCATGTCCCGCGCCGGCCAGCAGCTTCTGAAGTCTTTCACTCACGCGTGTCGCAGCATAACCAACCGTTATATGGGTATGCCAAGGTCGGCCTCGTGTTCATCCACGCGGCACGCCTAGAGTCGCCGCACCATGATCTACGACAACATATTAGGCACTATCGGCCGCACTCCCATCGTGAAGATCAACCGGCTCGCGCCGGCCGGCACCACGATGTACGTGAAGTGCGAATTCTTCAATCCGCTGTCCTCGGTCAAGGACCGACTCGCGATCGCGATCATCGAGGACGCGGAGAAATCAGGCACGCTGAAACCGGGCCAGACGGTGGTCGAAGCCACCTCGGGCAATACCGGTATCGCGCTCGCGATGGTCTGCGCCGCCAAGGGATATCCCTTCGTGGCCGTCATGGTCGAAACCTTCTCCATCGAGCGCCGCAAGATCATGCGCATGCTCGGCGCCAAGGTCATCCTGACGCCCGCCGCCGAACGCGGCCAGGGCATGGTGCGCAAGGCCGCCGAACTGGCGCAGAAGCACGGCTGGTTCCTGGCCCGCCAGTTCGAGAACCCGGCCAATCCGGCCTATCACCGCAACACCACGGGCCCGGAAATCCTCCAGGACTTCGTGGGCCGCAAGCTCGACCATTTCGTCACGGGCTGGGGCACGGGCGGCACGCTCACCGGCGCCGGTGAAGTCATCAAGCTGGCCCGGCCCGAAGTGAAAATCATCGCCACCGAACCCGAAGCCGCGCAGCTGCTGGGCGGCAAGCCCTTCGCGCCGCACAAGATCCAGGGCTGGACGCCGGACTTCGTGCCGGCCGTGCTCAATCGCAATGTTCCGGATCGCATCGTGCCGGTCACGGACGTCGAGGCCATCGAGGCTTCGCGCGCGCTGGCCAGGAGCGAGGGAATTTTCGTCGGCATCTCGAGCGGTGGCACCTTTGCCGCGGCGCTCAAGGTGGCCCGTGAAGCCGGCCCCGGCAGCGTCACGCTGGCCATGCTGCCCGACACCGGCGAGCGTTATCTCTCCACGGCGCTGTTCGAAGGCATCGCCGATGGCGGCGACCCCGAGCCATGAGTGGTTCGCCGCGCCATTTCGAGCCTGGATTGCGCGCGGCAGCTGCCTCGGAGCTTGCTGAGTTGAACCTGGGTCCGGCGACAAAATTCGTTGCGTTGCCGGACCCCTTTCCTTTCTGGCGCGGCGGCACCCTGAGCGAGGGCCGCGTTGCCTACGAGACCTGGGGTGAACTCAACGCGGAGCGCGACAACGCCATCCTGCTGTTCACCGGCCTTTCACCGTCGGCCCACGCGGCGTCCTCCACCGAGGATCCGTCGCCGGGCTGGTGGGAGAAGATGATCGGGCCCGACAAGGCCATCGATACCAATCGCTACTTCGTCATCTGCGTGAACTCGCTCGGCAGCTGCTTCGGTTCGTCGGGCCCGGCCTCGATCGACCCGACCACCGGGCTCGCCTATCGCCTCGATTTCCCCGACCTTTCCGTCGAGGACATCGCGCGCGGCGGCTACGAAGTGGTTAGGGCGCTGCGCATCGGCAGATTGTCCGCGGTGGTCGGCGCCTCGCTGGGCGGCATGGCGGTGCTGGCATTTGCCGCGCAGTTCGGCGGCGTGGCGCGCCGCGTGATCAGCATCTCGGGCAGTCCCGCGGCCATGCCTTTCGCCATCGCGCTGCGCTCGACGCAGCGTGACGCCATCCTCACGGATCCGGACTGGCAGGACGGCCAGTACAGCGGCGACGTGCGGCCCATCACGGGCATGAAGATCGCGCGCAAGCTCGGCACGCTCACCTATCGCTCGGCGGCCGAATGGAAACACCGTTTCGGCCGTCGCCCGGCGTCCGATCGGCGCTACGAGACGCTGTCGCCGGGTCGCGCGCATTTCCCGGCCGAGTACGCCATCCAGGACTACCTGAACGCCCAGGCCGAGAAATTCGTCTCGGTGTTCGACCCGAATTGCTACCTGTATCTGTCGCGCGCCATCGACCGCTTCGATCTTTCCGCGCATGGCGGCAGCGTGGCGACGGCGCTGAAGCGCGCGGCGGCGGAGCGCGCGCTGGTGATCGGCGTCGAGTCCGACATCCTGTTCACCATCCAGGAACAGAACGCCATCGCGAACGCCTTCGAAGCCGCCGGCACGGCCACCGAGTTCGTGCCGCTGGCGTCGCTCGAGGGGCATGACGCCTTCCTCGTGGACATCGAGCCGTTCGCCGCGGCCATCGGGCGCTTTCTCGCCGACGCGTGACGTCCGTGTGTCGGAATGTTCCGGCACATCGACCACGATCACCACGAAAAGTTCCGCTGTCGCTGTCTAACTACAGCACGGACCCGGTGTAACCGCGCCGTCGCGCGTCGTTAACCTCACCGCAAGCATCGGCCACTACCTTGGCGCGGACTGAAACCAAGGAGTTGTCATGAAATCGTCAAACCTCGCCTATCGCATGGATCGCGATGACGCGGAAATTCCCGCGCCGGAGATATCCGCGCGTGCCCGCATCGAAGCGCGCGCGGCCGAGCGGCGCGCGCGCGAACGGGCCTCGTTCGAGTACCGCGCCATCGTGATCCGCGACCAGGGCCTGCTCCCGTTCCGCGTGCGTTAATTGGCGGCGCTGCCCAGGATGGGCGGCAGCGGACAATGCAGCACCGCGCACACCGTGCGCAGCAGCTCCGCCTCGGACACCGCCAGCGTGCGGTCGTGCGCAATGCAACGCACCAGTCCTTCGATGAGCACCTTCTTGGCGAACGGCCGCAGGTGCACCAGCCTTGCCAGCGCATCGCGCAACGCCTCCGGCCAGTTGGCGATCTCGCCGAAGGCCGGGCGGTGTTCCGGCAACACCACGGAGACTCCGGCTTCGTAGGCACGCGCCGCCAGCGCCTGGTCGGGCGTGCCGTGCTCGGCGAGCACGCAGAACAGCACGTGGATGGATTCGACTTCCTGCAACAGCGAAGCGCTGCCGTGCTGCGCGCCGAGCTCGATCTCGTCGTAGAGGTTCGAGGCCAGCAGCAATGTGAGACAGCATTCGAACACGTCGACGCGCGCATCGGCGAGCGCGAGTTCGCCCACCACGCCGCGGAGCTTCTTGCGCTCGGCCAGTGACAGCCGGCGCAGGGAAGGAAACAGCTGCTGTACCGCCGGCAGGCGCAGCTGCGGCGCCAGCGAATCGGCCATCGCGCGCTGCTCGAACACATGCGCGGTGATCTCCGGGCCATAGGCGGACTCGAGTACCCGGCGCTGCGCCTGCTCCACGTCCGGAGTCCGGCTCACCAGCACCGCCAGGGTCAGGGCACGCGCGTGGTCCGCGGAATCCACGAACTCGCGCACTTCCTCCGGAATGGAGGCGCGCACCTGTTCCGCGTAACGCACCTGGTCGGTGGCAATGGTGCCCGCCTGCGCGGCGATGGCGGCCGCCTCGCTGGCCAGGGCCGCGACCGGCATGGCTCCTCCCGCCGCGGGGCGCGGGTGCTGCGCCACGGTTCCGGAGGCGGCGATATCCTGCTGCCGCAGCCGCTGCGCATCGCGCGCCGCCGCCGCAGCCAGCGCGGGTAGTTCGGCGACGCGGAACGCGGGGTCGAGTTCCTTGAGTCTTTCTTCGAGCGAAGGGTGCGTGGCGAACAGCCGCGGCAGGCCCGCCGCGAACAGCATGTGCGCGACTTCTTCGGCCTCGGGAGAAGCCAGGCGCGATCCCGAGCTGACACCGGCAATCTTGAGCAAGGCACCCGAGAGCCCGCCGGGATTGCGCGTGAATTGCACCGCGGAAGCATCCGCCAGGCGCTCGCGGTGCCGCGACACGGCGGCCTGCAGCAGGCGGCCGAAGAACACGCCGATGTAGCCCAGCACCATGACCGCCAGCGCGGCCAGCAACAGCGCACCGGCACCGTCGCGCTTGCCGCGGCCGCCGCCGTAGGGAGATGACTGCATGACGATGCGCGCGATGATGGCAATGACCAGCAGCCCGAACGTCCAGCCGAGCAACCGCAGGTTGAGCCGCATATCGCCGTTGAGGATGTGGCTGAATTCGTGCGCCACCACGCCCTGCAGTTCGTCACGCGTCAGCAACGTCGCCGCGCCGCGCGTCACGGCGATGGCCGCGTCCGCCGGCGAATTACCCGCCGCGAAGGCATTGATGCCGTCTTCGTTCTCGAGCACGTAGACCTCGGGCATGGTGACGCCCGAGGCGATCGCCATTTCCTCGACCACGTTGTGCAGCCTGCGCAGCGCCGGATCGCGCGTGTTGCGCTCCACGCGCGCCCCGCCCAGCGAACGCGCCACCACGCTGCCGCCCGAGCGCAAGGTCAGGGTCTTGAAGAGACTCGCGCCGCAGATGATGGCCAGCACCACCACCGACGTGAAGATGACGGCCTTCACCGGCGAGGCTTCGGGCTCCGAGGCGCCGAACAGCACCACCACGATGACATCGATAGCCGCGACCACCAGCGCCACGGAGACCAGGAATGCGAGCAGCAGCCAGCGCGTCGTGCGACGCGCGGCCTCCTGGCGGGCGTAGAAGTCCACCTGGCTGACTAGGTGAAGGAAACCTTCGGCGCTTCACGCGCCTCGGGCTTGGCGATCTCGAGCAGCTGGGCCGGCGTGAAATTGAACATGCCGGCGATGACGCTGCCCGGGAACATCTCGCGCTGGTTGTTGTAGCCCATGACGGCGTCGTTGTAGGCCTGACGCGCGAACGCCACCTTGTTTTCCGTGGAGGTCAGCTCCTCGGACAGCTGCATCATGTTCTGGTTGGCCTTGAGATCCGGATAGGCCTCGGCCAGCGCGAACAGGCGCCCGAGCGCGCCGGTGAGCTGGTTTTCCGCGCCCTGCAGGCCCGTCATGGCGGCCATGTCGCCGGGGTTGGCGGCCGCGGCCTTGAGGCCCGTCATGGCGGAGTTGCGCGCCTTGATCACGGCTTCGAGCGTCTCGCGCTCGTGCTTGATGTAACCCTTGGCGGTCTCCACCAGGTTGGGAATCAGGTCGTAGCGGCGCGTGAGCTGCACGTCGATCTGCGCGAATGCGTTCTTGTAGTTGTTCCGTGCGCCGACCAGGCGGTTGTACAACGAGACGACGAACCAGATGGCGACGACGACGACGCCAAGCAGTATCCACTCCATTACCTTCTCCCTAGTACGCGCACCCGGTGCGCGCGTGCAATATGGGTATAGCCCGAGGGCATTGCAAGAACACGCCCCTGGCCCCTCTCGGCGGCTGGCGGCGCCCCGCCGCGGCCCCGCAGCGATTATGTACGCCGCCCCTGTGACCGGGGTCACGTTTCGCCACCACTCGTCGGCCCCGGGCGGCCACTGGTCAGTGCAACCCCACGGGGCCCCGCGGGTCGCGCAGCATTCGATCCCATGAAACAGGTCTCTCGCGGATTCACCCTTCCGGAGCTCATGGTCGTGCTCGCCCTCGCGGGCGTGATCCTTGCGATCGGAGCCCCGAACTTCAACAGTTTCCGCGCGAACAGCCGGATGACCGGGGCGGCCAATGACTTCCTCACTTCCATCCAGGCCGCCCGCACCGAAGCGGTGAAGCGCGGACTGCCGGTGTCGCTGTGTTTCAGCGATGGCCCTGAAGACCCGGATACCGCCGAGTGCTCGGACCTGGATTCAGCCACGGGCTGGATCGTCTTCGCCGACCCGAACAGCGACTGCAAGCGCGATTCCGGCAGCGACGACGAAGTGTTCCTGCGTGGCGAGTACTTCGGACACGAGTCGGTTCAGATCGATTCGAACGGCGAGTGCATTTCCTTCGCGGCCACCGGCTTCCTGCAGCCCAAGGCCGTGACTGCCGTCGATCCGGCGCGCAACACGATCTTCTGTGATGCCCGCGGCAAGGAAGCGGTCGCAGGCACGACCATGTCGGCGGCCCGCGGCGTGCTGGTCGGCCAGACCGGTCGCGCGCGCGTCACGCGCGACATCACGACGAGTCCTTCGGCCCCCCAGGATCTGCGCAGCGGCCAGTGGCCGGATTGCCCGTAACGAGTCGCCCATGAAAAAGCTCTCAATACATTTCAACCAGCGCGGCGTCTCGATGACCGAGGCGCTGGTGGCCCTGGTCGTGCTTTCGGTCGGCATGCTGGGCATCGCGGGACTCTTCATCGAATCACTGCGTGCCAACCGTTCTGCCACGTCGCGCATGCACGCGGTGAACCTGGTCAATGAAATGACCGACCGCATTCTCGCGAATCGTCTGGCCGGCAATGCCTATGCCCTGCCCGCGGGCGTGGCGCCGGCAGACAAGGGATGCGTCGCCGATTCCAACTGCACGATCGAGGACCTCGCCGTGGACGATCTGGCAACCTGGGTCGAGGCGGTGCGGGACGTGATGCCACCCGACGTCGACGGCAACCCGGCGATCACGGTCATCGATGTGAACTCGGGCGCCAACATCTCCGAGCCGACGCAGTACCGCGTCTCCATCCGCTGGAGCGAGCCCGGCGAAGCGCGTCCCTTCCGCTACACGAACACCATCCAGATAACGCCGGGCAACATTCCGGAAGGCGTTGCCCCATGAGCCGGACCTCCACCCGACGTTCCCTGCGGCGCTCACTGGGCTTGAGCATGATCGAACTGCTGGTCGCGCTCGCGATCGGCGGCGTGATCATCTCCGGCGCGGTGTATGTCTACGACCAGAGCCGCAATACCTACACCACCAACGACAACCTCGCGCGCATCCAGGAACAGGCTCGTTTCGCCATGTCACTGGTGGAAACCGAATTGCAGATGGCCGGCTACCTCGGGTTCGTCAACACCACCGAAGGCATGCAGTGGCAGAGCGCCACGACCACAGCGGATAGCGACATGACGAAGATCCGGCAGTGGAACGCGACCAAGGCCGACTACGTGACCGCGTCGCACATCTGCGGGCGCAATTTCGCCGTGGACATCTACACACCCGTGCAGGGTTCCAATGATGACTTCGTGCTGGGCCCCGACCGCACCACCGCTTGCGATCCCCTGGGCGGTGGCTACCTGGACGGCACCGACACGGTGACGACGCGCCGCGTGAGCACCAACGCCGTGCTCGCACTCGATCCGAACAAGGTGCAGTTCATCGCGGCCCGGATGAGCGCCACCGCCAATATCCTCTCGGCCGGAAAGACCACCACCGAGATTCCGACCTTCAAGGACATGTACGAGATTCACGATCTCGTGGTCCGCACTTTCTACATCTCCGCGGATTCCGAAGGTTTCCCCGGCGTTCCGGCGCTGCGCATGAAGAGCCTGCGCGCGCTCAACGATCCCGATGGCGCCTTCTCGGACGACGAGCTGGCTTCGGGCGTCGAGGACATGCAGATCCAGTTCGGCGTCGACACCGGAAGTTATGACGGCGACGACGCCATCGATGACCCCAACCCGGAAGGTATTCCCGAGGGTAATGGCCAGGCCACGCGCTACGTGGACCCGGACGACGCGACCATCGATCCCACCGTGAAAACCGCCGCGCAAATCGTGTCGGTGCGTATCTGGCTTCGCGTGCGCGGCGATACGCCGGAGCGCGGCTTCACGGATGACCGCACGTACACCTACGCGGGCAAGGCCTATACCCCGTCGGCCGACGAGGCGGTTTTCCGCCGCATGCTCGTGTCGCGAACCATCCAGTTGCGCAACGCGCGCAGGCTTTGAGAACCGCCATGACATTTGCAACGCGCAATCCGAACCACAGTTTCCGCTCCCGGCAGCGCGGCGCCGCGCTGGTCGTCGGCCTGCTGCTGCTGGTGATCATCACCCTGCTGGCCATCACCGGCATGACCACGGCGAACACCGAGCTGATCATGGCGGGCAACGAACAGCAGCGTCAGAACGGTTTTCGCGCGGCGGAGACCGGCGTCGACCAGGCCATCCTCGACGTCCAGAACACGCCGACTACCTTCAATGCCTGCCGCAAGACGGGCCCGATCGAGATCTTCGGCACGTCCGACCGCTACGCGACCGCCACGCAGTATCTGGGCGAAGGCGGAATCCAGGCGGGCTGGGGCGCAGGCGTCAGTTCCGCGCACGTCTATGCCGTTCGCGTGCGAGGCGCAGGTGCGCGCGGCGCGGAGACCGAAATCTGGCAGGGCGTGGTGAAGATCATTGCCACCGGCAGCAGCGGCACGGCGGTGATCCCGCCGCTGGCCGATTCAATCGTCAACCCCGTCGGCGATTGCGCGCCGGACGACCTCGACTAGAACCTGGAGATCGCAGCCATGCGTAAATTATTCGCCGCACTCGCGGTTCTGACCCTGGTCGCCGGCACCTCATCTGCCCAGACGCGACTCATCGTCGACGCGCTCGAGACCCACAGCTCGATGTTCACGCTGCCCGAATTCGAAGGTGGCACCGTGACGTTCCAGCGCTGCGGCCATTGCCCGTACCAGACGGCGACCTCCAGCGCCCGGACCATCTACGAAGTTTCGGGCCAGCGCGTGTCGCTCGCCGACATGAAACGATTGCTCGCGGAAAAGCCGGCCGCCCTGGCGGTGCTGTACCGCGTCGAAGACAACACGCTCGTACGCATTTCGTCGTACTGAGATCGAGGGAATCATCATGACCAAGCGCAACTCACGCTACGCGGCCGTCCTTTCCGGCATCGCCGTCGTCCTCGCCAGCGGCATGCCCGCGATGGCCGACGACTCCGAGATCTACCTGGCGCCCGTATCCGCGGCGCAGCTGGTGAAGCCGAACGTGCTGCTGGTGATGGACACGTCCATCAGTATGCAGGCCGAGGTCATGGAAGAAGTTGGCGCCTACAACCCCAACTACCTGTATCCGAACCTGGGTGGAACCAACGGTTGCCGTGACGACCGCCTGTACTGGGTCGAAGTGACCACCACGGATCCCGGCGACGCGGGCGCTCCGAACTGCCTCACCAACACGAAAACCACGCAGTGGATCAGCCCGTCGGCCAACAAGTGCAAGAACTCCTTCACCGCGCTGGCCAACAACGGCACCTGGTACGACACCAACGACAAGCTCGCGCACTGGCGCGGCGGCACCAGCGGCGGCACCGCCAAGACCTGGGGCGACCTGCGCACCTCGGGCAACACGGCCAATACCGCGCCCGTGGAATGCATGCTGGATGCGAACGTGCACGGTGACACCGACGCTTCGACCAACAAGTACATCCGCCAGAACTCGGCCTGCGGCAGCAGCGACACCACGGGTTGCTATACGAACACCTCTACCGGCTACAGCAACTGGGGCAGCCGCAAGAAGTATCGTCTCTACAACGGCCGCTACCTCAACTGGCTGTATGCCACCAGCCTGCCCTCGGGCAAGACGCGCATCCAGGTCGCTATCGACGCCGCCAAGGCGATGGTCGATTCCAGCAACTCCATGCGCATCGGCCTCATGCAGATGAGCCGCGATGGCAGCGGTGACCTCGACGATGACGGCGAAGGCGGCATGGTGCTCAAGGAAATTGCCGACGTCGCGACCAACAGCGCGTCGATCAAGACCGCCATCAACGCTCTCGATGCGTCGACCTACACGACATCGGCGGAAACGTTCTACGAAGCCCTGCAGTACTACCGCGGCGGCAGCGTGGTCTACGGCCTCAACTCGGGCCTGTACAACGGTTCCTTCGTCTCGAAACCGAGCGTCGCGGCTTCGCGCCGGCCGTCGCCCAACCAGAACCAGTACCTGAGCCCCATCCAGTACAAGTGTCAGCGCAATTACCTGATCTTCATCTCGGACGGTGTGCCGCGCGGTGATCGCACCGTGGAAGCGCCCACCAATCGCGTGAATGCCCTGCCGAACTGGACCACGACCGTGGGCCAGTCGGGCTGCGACGGCAACATCAACGGTCCTTCGGGCCTGGGCGATCCTGACGGCGGTGGTCGTTGCCTCGACGACATCGCGGAATACATGGCCAACGCGGACCTCAACAGCACGCTGGCCGGCAAGCAGAACGTCATCACCTACACCGTGGGCTTCAGCGAAGAAGTCGACGGCCAGACCTTCCTCCAGGAAGTGGCTGAAGATTCCTACGACAAGGCCGACACGTCCGAAGACGCCCCCAAGGGACAGTTCTTCCAGGCGAACACGTCGATCCAGCTCAATGAAGTGCTGAAGTCGATCAAGATCGAAGTGGACAAGCAGAACGTTTCGTTCACTTCGCCGACGGTCTCGGTGGACGCGTTCAACCGTACCCGCAACCTCGACAAGATCTACATGTCGCTGTTCCAGACCGACGTCGGCGATCGCTGGGCGGGCAATCTCAAGAAGTTCAAGATCCTGAACCAGGAGCTCGTCGACCAGAACGACGCGGCGGCGGTGGATACGACCAAGGGCACCTTCAAGCCCACGTCGCAGAGCTACTGGTCGGAAATCGTCGACGCCGACCGGGCGGCTGACGGTGGTGCGGCCAGCAACCTGCCGGCACCGGCCGACCGCAAGATCTACACCAACCTGGTCTCCAATGATCTGACCGCCGCTGGCAACGCCTTCGACCTCGCCAACGGCAACCTGACCGATGCCGACCTCGACGTCACCTCGGATCCGGACAAGACCGCGCTCGTGAACTGGGTGCGCGGCATCGACGTTCGCGACCAGGACAGCGACGGCAATCTCACCGAGCAGCGCTTCCGCATGGGCGATCCGATCCATACGCGCCCCGTGACCGTGACCTACACCAAGCCGGCTGAGGACACGAACGACGAGGACGAGGACGGCACGGTGGTATTCACCGCCACCAACGAGGGCATGCTGCACGCCGTCGATGCCAACACCGGCAAGGAGCTGTGGAGCTTCCTGCCCAAGCAGCTGTTGACGCGGCTGAAGAAGCTGTACGCCAACGTCACCGCCACGCAGCACGACTACGGCATCGATGGCGACATCCGTGTGCTCAAGTACGACGTGGACGGCGAAGGCGACGTCGACGGCGACGACAAGGTCTACCTGTTCTTCGGCCTGCGTCGCGGCGGCAGCTACTACTACGGCCTCGACATCACCGACAAGGCCAAGCCTTCCCTGTTGTGGGTGAAGGGAGCCTCGGACCTGCCGGGACTCGGCCAGGCCTGGTCCACCCCCACCGTGGCGCGCGTGAAGATGGAGGCCAACCTCACCAAGCCGGCCACCAAGAAGTTCGAAGATCAGCACCTGGTGCTCATCTTTGGCGGCGGCTACACCAACAACCAGGAAAACGCGCCCTATTCAGCGGACACCGAAGGCAACGCCATGTTCATGGTGGATGCCCAGACGGGCACGCTGCTGTGGCGTGCGGGCACGGATTCCGGCGCCAACCTGCGGTTGAATGCCAGCGGCAATACGATGAACAACGCAATTCCGTCCGATGTCACCGTGATCGACATCGACGGTGACGCGTTTGCGGATCGCATGTACGTGGGCGACATGGGCGGGCGCATCTGGCGCTTCGACATCAAGAGCGGCGCGGCCCCGAATTCGCTGGTCACCGGTGGCGTCATCGCCAGGCTGGGAGCGGCTGACGTGACGGGCGCGACGGCGGCCGACACGCGGCGCTTCTACAACCGCGCGGACGTGGCACTGATCACGCATCGCGGCAGCGTGCCGTACTTCAACATCGCCATCGGATCCGGCTACCGTGGCCATCCGTTGAACAAGGACACCCTGGATCGCTTCTACGGCGTTCGCGATTTCAAGCCGTACGCCAAGCTCGACCAGGCGACCTACAACTCGAACGCGGCGCTCGCGGTGACCAACAACACCCTGGTGGACATCACCAGCGACAAGACTTCGGCAAGCGTGACCTCCACCTCCCCGGGCTGGCGGCTCGACATGATCGCGTCCGGCAGCGGCGCGGGAGAAAAGGTGCTGGCGGAATCGAGCACGATCTCCGGCAACACCGTGTTCTCGAGCTACACGCCGCCCACGGCGACGGTTCTGCCCTGCGAGGCGAACTCGTTCGGTTCGTCGCGTGTGTACATCATCCGCACGGAAGACGGCGGCGCCGTATATGAAAACCGCTCCGAGTCCGTGGTGGTCCAGGGCATACCTTCCGCGGTCACCGTCGTCATGGGTGATGCGCCGACCCCCTCCACCGAAACGCGCGACACCGACGGCGACGGCGTTCCGGACATGCTCGACAACGACGACGATGGCGACGGCATCGAGGACAAGGATGACGACGACATGGACAACAGTGATGGCGTCGACACCGACAAGGACGGTGTTCCGGACCGTTGGGACGACGACTGGGACGGCGACGGCACGCCGAACGCCTCCGACAACGACCTCGACAACGACGGCATCACGAACGCCCTCGATGACGACGACGACGGCGACGGCATCAAGGACGTTGACGATCCGCAGCCGAAGAACAAGTGGAACGGACCCAACGGCGGCAATGGCCCCAAGGGTCCCGGATCGGCAACCACCTGCTGGCTTGGACCCATGAAGCTCAAGCAGTGCGTGAGTGAGAATTCCAAGATCCGCACGTACTGGTACAAGCCAGCCGGTTGATCCGGCTGGCGGCCCCGAACTGGAGAATGAGTGTTATGAAACTGAAAATGCGCGGCGTGACCCTGATGGAGCTCATGGTGGTCATCGTGATCCTGGGCATCCTCGCCTCGGTCGCGGTGCCGAGCTACCGGCGCTACCTGCTGCGCTCCCAGCGTACGGAGGCCATGCGCACGCTCATGCGCATCCAGACCGCGCAGGAGAAGTTCATGCTCCAGTACAACACGTACACGGACAACCTCACGGACGCGCCGCCGGATGGTCTCGGGTTCGACAAGGTCACCGACACGGGCAAGTACTCCATGGAGTTGTCCAGCGAAAATGCCGGTGAATTCACGGCGACCGCGACGGCCCGCGAGGGTCAGAAAGACGACAAGGATTGCGCCACCCTGACCATCAACCAGGCGGGCACGCGCGGCGCGACCAACAAGGAAGGCAAGCCCAACACGGCGACCTGCTGGCGCTAAACTCCGGGCTGGTTTCCAGCCAGCCCGGAATGTCGTGCCCGCGAGGTTTTTGCACTCCGTTGTCCTGCTGTCCATCCTGCTGAGTGCCGCCGGGCACGTCCGCGGGAGCGACGCCACGCTCAAGCTGGCGACCTGGAACCTCGAATGGTTCATGAAGCCCGAGACACTTCGGGCGCTGACCCCCGCCTGCATTCCCGCGGGCGCGGGTCGAGCCGGTCCCCGACGGGCTGTCCCCTGCGATGTGGCTCATGACCTGGTGCGCTCGCGGCAGGACATCAATGCGTTGCGCCACCATGCCCGCGAGCTCGATGCCGACGTGATCTCGCTGCAGGAAGTGGACGGCGAGGAAGCCGCCCGGCTCCTGTTCCCCGGTTACGAGTTCTGTTTCTCCGGCCGTGTCGCCGTGCAGAACAATGGATTCGCCATCCGTCGCGGCCTACCCCATCGCTGCGGTCCCGATCTCGAGGCGCTTTCACTCGGCGACGATGTGCGGCGCGGCGTGGAGCTGCGGCTGTTCCCCGACGGCCCGCGCGAAATCCGCCTGCTGTCCGTGCACCTGAAATCCGGCTGCGCGCGCGACCCGCTGGACAGCACCCGGGACGCCTGTTCGGCGCTGCACGGCCAGGTTGCGGCTCTCGAGTCCTGGATCGACCGCCAGGCGACGGAGCGGAAACCCTTTGCGGTGCTCGGGGATTTCAACCGGGACCTCAGCCGCGAACCCCCCGGGAGTTCGCTCTGGGGCGAGATCGACGATGCCGATCCCCCGGATTCGGACCTGGTCAATACCGCCGCGGGACAGATTTTTCAGAACTGCAAACAATCCCAGACGTTCAGCGGCTACATCGATTACATCGTTTTGGGCCGCCGTTTGGCCCGCGGAATGGTCGCCGAATCGTTCGGACGCGCGCTTTACCGACCTTCCGACGCCGTGCGGCGCAAGTTGTCAGACCACTGCCCGGTATTCATCAGCATCCGGGTGGCAGACGGCACTGCCGAGGCATCGTAAATGGGGGGACGTGAATTTTTTTGCGAAACCCATTAAGTTCAGTTCCGATCACACGACGATCTCGCAGGGCAATAATCCGCCGAGGAGAGCCTGATGAGCAAAACTACAACAGCGGGGATCCAGTCGGTGGAGCGCAGACTGCATACGAGGCATCGTGCGCGCACGACGGTCTATATCACCACCCCTTCCGGCCGCAAGAAGCTCTGTCGGGCGATCAATCTTTCGGCCACCGGCGTTTTCGTCGAAACCACCAACCTCGGACTGCGCAAAGGGCAGCAGGTCGAGCTGGCATTCGCGATCAATCTCGGCGCCGTGACCAAGCTGCATCGCCGCACCGCGGTGGTCGCGCACGTGTCGCGCGGCGGCACTGGTTTGATGATGGACGCGTACACCGCGCGCTGAGCGAAACCTTTCCGCTTCACGAACGCCGCGCCTGTTTTCAGGCGCGGCGTTTTCATTTACTCCCGCGGCGCTTCGACCACGTAGCCTCTCTCGGCGAGCTTCGCCAGCCAGCTTTGATCCGGGCTCAGCACGATGTCCATCGGCAGGACGGCGAACGTCGACGTGTTCTTCGTCAACGCGGCTTCCGCCGCGGCCATCCAGTTGAGATACGCCTCTTCGCCCGCGCGCTTGTACAGCTCCTCCTGCTGCCTGACGAGATCGGCGCCCCGCCTGATCTCGGGTGACAGCCCGGACCCGGGATCGTCAGCCAGCGCAATGAATGACGCCGTGACGCAGTCTTCGCGCTTGAGGTCTTCGCCACTCGCGGGTTTGGGACGCAGGGCTTCGATGTCGCCCGTGGCCCAGGCGTTGACCACGTTCACGTTGAAGTCGAAGTGACCCAGGGCAGCGCTCTTCTCGATGCGGACCAGGTTGCGACCCACGCACTCGCCCTCGGCCAGGTCCTGGTTGCGTGCCGCCTTGAGAATCGCGCGCGGCTTTTCGATCTCGATCGTGCGCACCACCGGAGGAAGCGTGTGAATCGGAATCTTGTGCTTCTTCGCGGCCTTGTCGACCACGGAATTCACCCAGGTGAACTTCATTCCCTTCACCGCATGTTTCTTGAAGATGGCGTTGAGCAGCTTCTCTTCCGCAACCATGGGCCGGTATTTCTCGACGTCGTCGTCACCGGGGAGGTACGTGCCCTTGAGGCGTAGCCAGCTTTCGTAGGCCTCCGGCGGCATCACGTCCTTCAACTGGGCGCCGTCGGGATTCTTCGCCGCCTTGAAGGCCGCGGGGACCAGGGACAAGGCTTCGAAAACGCCGATATCGACTTTCACGTTCGGCCAGCCGGGATACAGCACCTCCTGCGACTCGGCGACCCGGGCTGCCACTTCCTTCGTGCGCCACTTGATGGTATCGGGCACCGCGTCGATGCTGCCGAGCACCCACATCACGTGCCCGTCGCGCGACACCTTCCACAACCCGGGTCCCGGCTGTTCCCCGGTGACGAGCACGGTTTCCAACTCCGGCGGCGGCTCCGCTTCCTGGGCGTGGATAGTTAGAGACGCGAACGGAATCGCCGCGACCAGCGCGGCGCGAGAAAGTTTCATTGTTGTTGTCCCGGTTGTACCCAACCGTCGGACCATCGCCGGGGCGGATCGTTCCGCCTGACTACTTCAGCCGGCCTGGCTGGCCTGGGGCGCGAGCAGGGTATCCAGCGCCACCGGCGGGGACAGTTCGAAGCTCTGCACGAAATCCACGCCAAGCGCGGTGAGCCAGTTGCTGTGGTCGCCGGACATCACGCGCTTGGCCACGGTCTGCAGGCCCATGACCTTCGCGGTCTGCACCAGCCCCACGACGCGGGCCTGCGTGAGCCGGTGTTCCAGCGCATGCGTGGTGAGTTCGGCGTCGATCTTGATCGAACGCACCGCGGGATGTTCGAGGATGGGCATGCCCGCGCCGACCACGTTGAAGTCGTCGATGGCCACGGGAACGCCGATGCGTGCGAACACATCCAGCGCCGGCGTCACGTCGTCGGGACGCTGCAGGCAGATGCGCTCGGAGAATTCCACGCCGATGAGACCCGGCGGCAGCGCGGCCTTCGTCAGGCAGCTCTCGACGAAATTGATGAAATGCGGCTCGACCACCGCGGCATCGGAGAGATTCACCGAGAACGCCGGCGGCTCGCGTTTCCAGACACTGGGGTTTCGATGCAGCCAGCTGATGAGCTCGCCGATCACGCGCCGGTCGATCATCGACGCGAGGCCGTGATTCGCCGCGGTCTGCATCACGCGCTCGGGGGACTGTTCTTCGCCGTCGACCATGTGCCGCAGCAGCACTTCGAAACGGCGGATACCCTCGGCCTTGCGCAGGCGCATGAGCTGCTGCACGCGCAGCACCACTTCCTGCTCGCGGATCTGCGCGTAGACGGCCTCGAGCGGCAGCGGCACGGGTGGCTTGGGCTTCTGCGGTCGCGCGGCCGGAATGGCATGCAGGGTCTGCGCGACCTCGGAGGCGATGTCGGTGAGGATGGTCTGCACGGCCGGCGTGAGGAAGCGCGCGGCCGGATCCTGGTCTTCGGGAGGTGTGTCCTCGACCACCAGCAGGCAGACGCCCTGCAGCGCCGAGTGCAGGTCGCGAAGCGCCAGCATTACTGCCGTACGCGTGCCCTCGCCGCGCAGGAAGCGCGATTCACGGGCCGCGCCGAGCACGAAGGCGTCGAGCGCGTCGTTCAGGGCCTGGCGGAATTCAATGCCGAAATCGGTGGAGGTGCAGTGGAGCACTTCGCCGCGCGCGTCATACAGCGCAAGGGCGCGATAACGCGCATGCGGCAGCGCCTGTTCGAGCGTGGCGACCCAGCCCGGCGCGACTTCGATGACCTGCTCGTTGAGCACAGACGCACGTATGGTGGTCTGGCCCGTATCCGACGATGCAGAGGCCAAAGTGGCTCTTGGATCCATTCCCTGAAGGTCTCGAAGCTGTCCTCGGAGCGCAGGGTTACAGAATCACGCCCGATTCGACGTGATGCGGCTCGCGGTCCTGCCCCAAGTGTTAAAACGCCCATCCATGATTTGACATATCCCGGCCCTCATCGGGCCGGGATCCGGGCGGAGGCTACCGCGGATCGCACCGCGGCACCCAGGGCTATCTATTCCGCAGTGGTAGGCCGGGCCGCGTAGGGATTCGGCCGCCCGATCGTCGGCATCAGCGTTGGACCCGTGCCACTACGCCGGTGTTGCCACCGCTGCGGACGCGGCGTCCACCAGGCCGGCACTTCGAAGCCATGAAGCCGTGCGGCGCGTTCCGCCGGATGTTCGACGGGTGAATCCATGTTGAACAACCAGCGGGTGCAGCGATAGAGGAAGCGCAGCAGATAGATGGTCGCGAAGAATTCCAGCAGGGTGACGAAGAACGCGGACACCGGGTGGTCGTTCCTGGCGCGTGCCCAGAACTTGATGGTCAGGCGTTCCCAGTTGATCTCGATGCTGTCGTAAAGACTGGGGACCACGAGCAACGTGAGCAGTGTCGAGACGATGACGCCACCGATGATGGCCACCGCCATGGGCGAATAGAACTCGCCACCCTCACCGACACCGACGGCCACCGGCATCATGCCGGCGACCAGCGCGAAGGTGGTCATCAGGATAGGCCGCAGTCGCTGGCGCCCGGCGTGCATCAGGGCTTCTTCGCGATCCACACCCTTCTTCTCTTCTTCGCGCGAACAGTCGATCAGCAGGATGGCGTTCTTCGCGACGAGGCCCATCAGCATGATGACGCCGATGAAGCTCATGAGGTTCAGCGAGCCGCGCGTGAGGGCCAGGGCCAGCACCACGCCAATGAGTGAGAGCTTCAGCGACAGCATGATGGCGATCGGCGCCGTGAAGGAACCGAACTGCATCACCAGCACCAGGTACATCACGAAGATTCCCATGACGAGCGCGGTGAGCATCTCGGCGAACAGCTCCGCCTGGTCTTCCGAAGCACCACCCAGTCCCTGGCCGTATCCGGGCGGGAACTCGATGGCATCCGCGATCTTCTTGGCGGCCTCGGTCACCGTGCCGGCATCCACGCCCTGCACGTTGGCCGCCACGGTCACCGTGCGCTTGCCGTTCAGGTGATTGATGCGCGCCGGGCCCTTGTCCATGGTGATGGTGGCGAACTGCTCGAGCGGCACCATCATGTCGGTGCCCGTCACCGAGATCGGCAGGTGTTCGATGTTGGCGGCGCTCACGCGGTCTTCCGGCGCCAGGCGCACCGCCACGTCGCGGGATTCACCCGTGGGATCGACCCAGTCGCCCACTTCGACGCCGGCGAAGGCCACCCGCAGGGTCTGGGCCGCGTCGTTCACCGAGATGCCCAGCTGGTTGGCGAGGCCGCGATTCAGCTCGATGCGCAATTCGTCCTTGGGATCCTGTTCGGAGAGACCCACGTCGACGGCACCCGGAATCAGCCGCATCTTCTCCATGAAACCGTTGGTGATCTCCATGAGCCGGCGCGAATCGTCGCCGTAGAACTGGAACTGCACCGGCTTGCGCACGCCCTGGTTGAGATCGTCGAACACGGTGTATTCAGCGCCCACCAGCTGCTTGAGCTTCTCGCGCAAGGCGCCGGCGACTTCCTCGAGTGAACGGTCGCGATCGGACTTGTCACCCACGTCGATCCACACCCGGCCGCCGGTGGCGCTCACGCGCGCGTCGGTGCTCTTGGTCTCGGGCATGGCACGCGCCAGCTCCGCGGCCTTCTCCACCTTGTTGCGCGCGTATTCGAGACTCGTGCTCGACGGCGTGCGCACCTCGATGGCCAGCGTGCCGTAGTCCGACTTCGGCAGGAACTCGCTGCGTCCGGCCGTGGCCTGGAAGGTGACGGCAATGACCAGCAGGGACCAGGCGCCGATGGCCATGATCTTGCGATGGTGCAGGCACCAGGCGATGACGTCGCCGTAACGATTCGCCTGGTGGTCGAACCAGGTATTGAACTTGGCGAAATATTTCTCGAGGCCGCGGTACTCGCGGTTCCCGTGTCCCGACGGATCACCCCAGTAGGCCGACAGCATCGGATCGAGCGTGAAGGAGATGAACAGGCTCACGAGCACCGAGGCCGCGACCGTGACCGCGAACGGCCGGAACCATTCGCCGGCGCCGCCGCCCATGAAGCCCACGGGCACGAACACCGCGACGATGGACAGCGTGGTCGCCGTCACCGCGAGACCGATCTCCGCGGTACCGTTGCGCGCCGCGGTCACGCGGTCCTCGCCGCGCTCCATGTGCCGGACTATGTTTTCCCGGACCACGATGGCGTCGTCGATGAGCACACCGATGGCCAGCGAGAGACCCAGCAGCGTCATGAAATTCAGCGTGAAGCCGCACAGCCAGACGGCGATGAACGCGGCGATGGCGGACGTGGGCAGTGACAGGCCCGTGATCAGCGTGGACCGCCAGGAATTCAGGAAGGCATAGACCACGAAGATGGTGAGGCCGGCGCCGAACACCAGCGCATGGATCACGTTGTTCAGGCTCTGCGAGGCTTCCTCGCCGCCGTCGTAGGTGACCTCGAGCTTGGTGCCCTCGGGCAAGGTCCCGTTGATCTTCTCGACCTCGGCCTTCACGCGTTCAGCCACGGTCACCGTGCTCGCCTCGCGCTGGCGGATGACCGAGAGGCCCACGTTCGGCTTGCCGGAACGCAGGCTGTAACTCTGCGGCTCGGCAAAGCCGTCTTCGACCGTGGCGACCTGGCCCAGGCGCACGATCTCCGTGCCCTGGCGCTTGACCACGATGTCATTGAACTGGGAGGGCGACTCGATGCGGCCCACGAGGCGGATGTTCTGCTCGTCGAGATCACTCTTCACGCGCCCGACGGGCGCCGTGGTGTTCTGCGAACGCAGCGCCTGCACCACTTCACCGGCCGAGACGTTGTATTCGCGCAGTTTCTGCGCGTGCAGCAGCACCGACAGTTCGCGGCTCAGCGCGCCGTCGATGTTGACCACGGCCACGCCATCGACCGCGCGGATCTGGTCGGTGAGCACGTCTTCGGCGAGTCGCGAGATCTCCGCGTGCGACTGGCGATCGGAAGACAGGCCCAGGTTCATGATGGGCTGGGACGAAGGATCGAACCGGTAGAGCACCGGCTCGCGCATCTCGAGCGGCAGCTTGTAGCGCACCGCCGCGATGGAGTTGCGGATCTCGTCGCCCGCCTCCGACATGTCCTTGTCGAACTCGTAGATGATGACGAACTGCGCGTTGCCATCCGAAGCCGTGGAGCGCAGCTCGTGCACCTGCGGAATGCTCTGCAGCGACTTCTCGACGCGATTGATGATGTCGCGCTCCACCGATTCGGGCGATGCGCCCGGATACGGGAACTGGACCACCATGACCGGCTCTTCGACGTCCGGGATCTGGTTGACGCGCAGGTTCTTGAGCGCCAGGAGCCCCAGGCACATCAGCACGATGATGATGGCGATCGTGGTGACTGGCTGCTTGATGCTGAAATTGGACAGCAGCATGTTTTATTTCTCCGCGACGACCGCCGGCTTGCTCCCGGATCCCGAGATGACTTCCTGTCCGTCCTTCAGCGTGTTGTTGGGGAAGCGCAGCACCTGGTCGCCTTCGCTGAGACCGCCCTTGAGCGCATACGCGCCGGAACGCGCGTCACGATCTCCCAGCGTCAGCGTCACCTTCTGCAACTTGGCGCCGTTGACGCGCCAGGCGAACGCGTTGTCGCCCTCGCGAACCACGGAGGCGCCGGGAACGGCGAGGCTCGCCGCACTGCGAGTTTCCACGCGGCCCTCGGCGTAGAGGCCGGCCACGTTGGGCTGCTGCCGGGCATCGTCGAAGCCCACCAGCACTTCCACCTGGCGGGTCGTGACGTTGGCGGCTGGATTCACGCGCGTGATGACGCCCGTGAATTCGCGCTCGGCGAAACCATGCACGCGGAACCACACATGCTGGCCGGTCTTGAGTTCACCCACGCTGTCCGCGGACACGAAGCCCTCGAAGCGCAGGCTGGTCGGATCGATGACCTTCAGCAGCTCCTTGCCGATCTGCGCGGTGTCGCCGGCGGAAACCTTGCGGTCGCTGACCAGGCCGTCGAAGGGCGCACGCACCTCGGTGCGTTCCAGCTGCTGACGGGCCGTGACCATCTGCGTGCGCGCGGCCTCGCGCTCGCTCTGCGCCGAATTGCGGCGCACTTCCACGTCTTCGACCTGCTGGGCCGAGACCACGCCGGTCTCGCGCAGCTTGGTCATGCGCTCGTACTGGCGCTGGGCCTGTTCATAGGCCTGGCTGGCGGCGTTGAAAGAGGCCTGCGCCGAACTCAGGCTGTCACGAATGGAGGTCTGGTCGAGGCGTACCAGCAGGTCGCCGCGCTTCACGGGGTCGCCATTTTCCTTGAGCACGGCGAGCACCACCGCCGGCACTTCGGCGCGCAGGTCGGCGCGTCGCTCCGGTTCGATGGAGCCCGTGATCGACGGACCCGACGCCATGGCGCTGCTGCTCACCACGAACACGTCCTCGGACGAGACCAGGAGCGGCGCAGTGGCGGCTTCCGATTCCTTGCCGGTTCCCTTGTTGCAGCCCGAGAGGGCGAGGAGCGAAACGAATGCAGCCGCGGCCAGGACGCCACGGCCAATGTGTCGAATTCTGTCAGTCACGCGCGATTCCTTCGAAGACCTCGGTATACGACGTTTGGGCAACCGCATCGGTTGCACGCCGACGGCAAATAAACAGCCGTTCTATGGTCGGGAAACTGTCCGCCGGTTGCCGGATCAACCGCGTTCCCGTTTTTGGAGGGCGGAAGTTTAGTAAGGCGCTGTTTCGATTAAAAGTGTGAGTTATCAGGTCCGCCGGTGAATTGATCCGGGAAACCCCGCCAGAATCGCTGCATCGCGCCATCCGGGGCCACGCCGGGGGCCCGCTTCGTCCGGGCTCAGGAACCCTTCAGTTCGGCGTACCAGGCGGCCGCGGCCGGACCGACCACGAGGTGGATGCTGCCGGGTGCCGGCTGCGCGGTCGCCCGCACCAACCTGGACAGCGCGCCCACGTCGACCTGCCCCGGCTCACGCACCGATATACAGAGTCGCGTGGCGCAGAGACTGAGGTCGGTGATGTTGGCCCGGCCACCCAGTGCCCCGAGCACCTCCGAAGGCAATGCGGCCGCCACGGGAGCGGCGGCGGCCGGGACGCGCCGCAGCTCGGCGCGAATGTCGGATGCCAGCTGATCGGCGATCGGCCCCACGACCACCTGCACGCCGCCGTCCGCCAGCTTGAGCACGCCGCGCGCGCCCAGGGCTTTCAACGTGGGCTCATCGAAACGCGCGGCATCCGCCACCACGAGACGCAGCCGCGTGGTGCAGGCCTCGACGCTGCGCAGGTTCGCGGCGGTACCCAAGGCACTGATCCAGGATGCAGCCCCGGCGGGCGCGCCCGGCGAGCCCGCCATCTGCGATGTCACCGCGACCTCGTCTTCACGGCCCAGCGTCTTGAGGTCGAAGCGCAGGATGAAATATCGGAACAGCCAGAAATACAGCGCGAAATAGCCAAGGCCCACCGGCACCAGCAGCAGCGGACGGGTAGCCTGCGAATAGTTCAGCACGTAGTCGAAAAGACCCGCCGAGAATCCGAACCCGAGGTGCACGCCCAGCGCGTCCATGAGCACCATGGCGAGACCGGTGAGCACCGCGTGGATGGCGTACAGCAGCGGCGCGAGGAACATGAACGAAAATTCGATGGGTTCGGTGACGCCCGTGAGGAACGAAGTCAGCGCCATCGAGAACAGCAACCCGGCCACGGCCTTGCGCTTCGCGGTCCGGGCGGTGCGGTACATGGCCAGGCAGGCTCCCGGCAGCCCGAACATCATCACCGGGAAGAAACCCGACATGAAGGCGCCCGCGTCGGGATCGCCGGCGAAGAACCGCTTGAGGTCACCGGTTACGCCGTTGAAGTCGCCTAACAGGAACCAGGCGATGTTGTTGATGATGTGGTGCAGGCCGGTGACGATGAGCACGCGGTTCAGCACGCCATAGGTGAAGAGCCCGAAGGATTCCGATCCGAGCACCGCCTGGCTCATGGCATCCATGCCGCTTTCGACGGCGGGCCACGCGGCGCCAAAGCACAGTCCGGCGGCCAGGCCCGCGAATCCACAGACGATGGGCACGAAGCGCCGGCCGCCGAAGAACGCCAGGTAGTTGGGCAGGCGGATATCGCTGTAGCGGTTGTAAGCCCAGCCGGCGAACAAGCCCGAGAGCAGTCCCAGCGGCACCGAGAGCTTGGCCAGTTCGCGATCGCGGAACGCCGCGGCCGCGAGCTCCGCGGCACGCCCGGTGAAATCCGCCGTGATCGCGGGAGGCACTTCGATGAGCACGCGCGCACCCTGCGTGGCGACCAGGTAGCCGACGACGCTGGCGAGTCCCGCGGCGCCATGGTTTTCGCGGGCCAGTCCCACGGCCACGCCAATGGCGAACAACAGGCCAAGGTTCGAGAACACGGCCTCGCCCGCGGCCGCGATGGCCGGTACGCCGAGCAGGTCGGGCTGGCCGAGGCGCAACAGCAAGGCGGCCACCGGCAACACGGCGATGGGCAACATGAGCGCGCGGCCCATGGGCTGCAGCCTGGAGATGATCTGCTTCATGGCGCCGCCGCGCGTCGCACGAGTTCACGCACCTCGGCCGCGTGGCGCAATTCCAGCGCTTGCCGGGCCAGCGCCTGGCACTGGCCCAGTGTCAGTGCGCGGACCAGCGCCTTGAGGCGCGGAATGATGGCGGGAACCACCGAGAGCTCGGTGACACCGAGCCCGATCAGCAAGGGCACGGCCTCCGGATCCGAAGCGAGCCCGCCACACACCGCCACGGGACAGTGATGTTGCGCGGCCCCGGCCGTGGCCGCGGCGATGAGTCGCAGCACGGCCGGATGCAGGCCATCGATGCGCGCCGCGAGTTCGGCATGGCCGCGATCCATGGCGAGGCCGTACTGCGCCAGGTCGTTGGTGCCGATCGACAGGAAGTCCACGCGCGCGGCGATCTGGTCCGAGAGCAGCGCGGCGGCCGGGGTTTCGATCATGGCGCCGAGCTGCGGACGCGGCACGCCGAGCTCGCCGCACAACGCGTCGAGCCGGCCCGCGACCCGATCAATTTCGGTGACGTCGGTGATCATCGGCAGCAGGATGCGCACCGCCGGTCGAATCGCGAGCATGGCGCGCAGTTGCACGTCCAGCAGCTCGGGACGCCACAGGCTGGTGCGGATGCCGCGCAGGCCCAGCGCCGGATTCTCCTCGGGCGGCAGCGGTAGATAGGCGATGGGTTTGTCGCCGCCGATGTCCAGCGTGCGGATGACCAGCGGCCGCTCGCCGAGTTCGTCGGCGACTTGCTGGTAACTGCGGCGCTGCTCGGCTTCGTCCGGCGGCGTGGTGCGCTCGAGGAACAGGAACTCGGTGCGTAAAAGGCCGCAGCCCTCGGCGCCCTGCTCCACCGCGCTGCGCGTGTCGGCGCGCGAGCCGGCGAGATTCGCGAACACCTCGATGCGCTCGCCGCTGGCGAGATGGCAGGACTCCCGCGCGGCCGCCGTGTCACGCGCCTGTTGCTCGCGCACGCGCGACAGGCGTGCGCGCGCGGCCGCAAGTTCCTCGCGCGTCGCGGCGGTGACCAGTTCCCCGGCCTCGGCGTCGAGGATCAAATCCACGCCATCGCGCAAGGCTTCGACTTCCGGCCCCAGGCTCACCAGCATGGGCACGCCCAGCGTGGCCGCGAGAATGGCGACATGCGAGGTGGGGCCGCCGGCGGCGAGACCGATGCCACCCAGCGCGGAGACGTCCAGGTCGATGAGCTGGGAGGGCGTGAGGTCGTTGGCCACCAGGATGGCGCCGCGCCGGGCCTGGAAGCGCGGCGCGGATTCCCCCAGCAGCTCGCGCAACACCTGGCGCTCGAGATCCGCGAGGTCGCTGGTGCGCTCGATGAGGCGCGCGTCACCCGTGGCCTTCAAACTATTGGAGCTGGTGGCGATGCTGGCGCGCCAGGCGAAGGCGGCGCTTTTTCCGGCCTCGATGCCGGCGGCGGCGGGTTCACGCAATTGCGCGTCGTCCAGCAATTCGACGTGCGCCGCCATGAGCTCGCGCACTTCGACCATCGCCCCTCGGGCACGCTCCTGCAGGCGCGCGCGCACCGCCTCCAGCGCGCGCTGCAGCGCGGCGCGCTCCACGGCCGTGCCGTCGCCGGCTTCGGAAACACGGAACTCCTCGACACCAAATCTCTGCGCTGGGCCCACCGCGAAGCCGCGACTCGCGATGACTCCTTGCGCCCGACCCGGCGTGGTGGTTCTGCGCGGAGACGCGACGATTTCACCCGGCGCTTCGGCGGTGCCGGGTTCCAGCGTGCGGATCAGTCGCGCGAGCTCCGCGATGACGGGTGCTGCCCCGGGCTCGAATCCCACGATCACCACTTCATCGCCGCCGCGCACGCCGAGCGACATCAGGGCCACCGCGCTGCGCGCGTCGGCGCCACGGCCGCGGGCGCGAATTTCGATCTCGTGCGGACTGGTCTTGGCCAACCGTGCGATCAGCGCCGCGGGGCGCGCGTGGATACCATGCGCATGCGTCACCACCACGGCCTCGGTGAGCGTCGCGGAAAAATGGCGTTGCGTTGCCGGGGCGCCAGTAGCGGCCGCCGCGGAGATCTCTTCCAGCTCGAACCAGGTATCACCGGCCGCGAGCCGCCGATCGATGCGCGCGCGCACGATGCGGAAGCGCTCGCCATTGGTGACGATCAGCGGCGTGACCAGACTGCGCGCGCGCCGTGCCACGCGATCCAGGTCGAAACTGCTCAGCAGGTCACCGGCGCGCACGCGATCGCCCTTGCGCACGTGCACGGTGAAGCCCTCTCCGTCCAGCGCCACGGTATCGATGCCCACGTGCGCGAGCAGTTCGGCGCCGCCGGTGGCGCGCAGCGCGATGGCATGGCGCGCCGCCGCGATCGAGATGATCTCGCCATCGCAGGGTGCGCGCAGTTCGTGGCCCGTGGGATCGATGGCGGCGCCATCACCCAGCATGGCCCGCGCGAAAACTTCATCGGGGATCTCCGCGAGCGCACAGCTCCAGCCGGCGAATGGCGCGCGAATCTCCAGCGTCACGTCATTTCCCGGTGAGCTCGACGCTGCCGAGGACCCAGATGGGATCGATGCTGGCGCGCGTGAAGCGGAAACACAGATCGTGCGTACCCGAGATCGCACCCATGGACGCTGGCGGCAAGGCCGTGAGGCCCTGGCCGGTCATCGCCGGCGACAGCGACAGGCGCAGCACGGGCGCGCTGCTGCAATTGTCGAGACGGATTTCGAGCTCGCCGTCGCCCGTGGGCTTGAAGATCGGGATTTTCTTCGCGTCCTCGCCGATCTGGAAGTTGAAGGGAATCTGTCCCACCGTGGCCCGCAGCTGGCCGATCTCGGCGAGATCCGCGCCCCGCCAGATCCAGCAGGGGTTCGTGATGTTCACCAGGAACACCGCGCGTTCGCCTTCGAGGGGCGCGTCGTCTTCGAGCGAGAGCAGGTAGCCGCCGCCGCAGGGCTCGAGATCGTGGCTCAGCCGGCGGCGCGGCAGCGGATTGATCTGCACTTCGCGCGCGTAGCGGATGCCCTGCTTGTCGTAGCGACGCAGCTGGAACTCGAGGCGCCGCTGGAAATCCGTCCACACGATGCGTTCCTTCGGCGACCAGGCCACCTCCGCCAGCGCGGCGATGCGCGGAAAGGCCATGTACAACACGCGATTTTCGGTGCGCATGTGCTCGGTCCAGAGATTGGCCTGCATGCCGAGGATGTGCGCGCGCTGCTCTTCGGGGATCGAGGCCGGCACCGGCTGGAACTGGTAGACCATTTCCAACGAGACGGTGTCGCTACGGCCGGGCGCCAGATCTCCCGCGCTCTGCCAGTGGTCGAAGTAGAGAATGGGAGAAGCCGACAGCACGGTGTCACGCCCGGCCTTGGCCGCGGCCACGGCGCCGTCCACGCCGCGCCACGACATCACCGCCGCTGTCCTGTCGAGGCCGGCATCGTTACCGCCCTCGATGATTTCATCCCAGCCGATGATGCGACGCCCCTTGCCGCTCACGAACTTGCCGATGCGCTGGATGAAATAGCCCTGCAGCGCGTGCGCGTCCTTGACGCCGAGTTCCTTCATGCGCGCCTGGATGCGCGGCGATTTTTCCCACTGTGGCTTGACGGCCTCGTCGCCACCCACGTGGATGAATTCGCCCGGGAACACCGTCATGACTTCCGTCAGCACGTCTTCCAGGAACGTGAACGTGGACTCTTCGACGTTGAACAGGTTTTCGTAGACGCCCCAATCCGCGGGCACGGCCTTGAGTTTTCCGGACGCCGGCGGCACGCCGAGTTCCGGATACGCCACGATGGCCGCGCTCGCATGCCCGGGCATTTCGATCTCGGGCACCACGCGGATGTTGCGCTCCGCGGCGTACGCCACGATCTCGCGCGCCTGCGCCTGCGTGTAGAAACCGCCGTGCAGGCGCGGCTTGCCGGTCGCGGGGTCAATGTCTCTTTGCGCGGCCGCTCCGGCCGGCACGCGCCACGCGCCCACCGCGGTCAGCTTCGGGTACTTCTTGATCTCGAGGCGCCAGGCCTGGTCATCGGTGAGATGCCAGTGCAGCACGTTGAGCTTGTGCAGCGCCATCCAGTCGATGAATTGCTTGATGAATTCTGGCGATTGATAGTGGCGCGCCGAATCGAGCATCAGTCCGCGCCACGCGAAGCGCGGCGCATCGCGGATCTCGAGCGCGGGTAGTTCGGCCACGCCGGCCTGCGCCGGCCGCAGCGTGAGCAATTGCCACAGCGTCACGGCGCCGTAGAGAGAACCCGCCGCGGTCCGCGAGCGGATGATCACGCCATTGGGCGAGATCACCAGCGAATATCCCTCGGGCTCGAACGATTGATCGTCCGGCGCCAGCACGAAGGCGATGGTTTTCGAACCCGGCTCGTCCGGCTGCGGCGCGCCGAGGGAGATTTCTGGATTCGCCTTCAGTTGTTCGACCAGGTATTTCGCCGCCTGCGCCGCGCCGTCACCGCCCGAGTACACCACCTCGGTGGTGGCGCTGACGTTGAAGTTGCCCTCGTTACGCGTGGCCTCGCGCGGCACCGGAATGACCAGCGGCGTCGGACCCGCCGCCTTGGGCGCGGTCGGCGCCTTGGCGGGTTCGGGTGAACAGCCGCCGAGCCACAGGCTGGCCAGGGCGAGGATGGCGGGGATCGAAGGGGATTTGAGGTTCATGCCGGCAATATATAAGAGAGGCCGGACCCGTGCGGAGGTCCGGCCCCGTTTACCCCATGGCAGATCAACGTCCGTCGAAGTTGAACCGTACGCCGAGGTAGTAGATCGGGCCGTTGTCGTAGTAACGCGCCGGCCGGCCCGTGTCGTTGTCGTAGTACTGGAACAACTCCTCGTCGAGCAGGTTCACGCCGTCGAAGGTGATGGCGAACTGGTCGGTGAGGTTCACGTTGATCGCGAGATCCACGCTGTCGGTGGCATCGGAGTACAGCTGCCGGCCGCGATCGTTGTCGATGAAGTATTCCGAGCGATAGTTGTACGAGAGCCGCGCACCGAAGCGGTCGTTCTCGAAGTACGCCGTGAGGTTCGCGGTGTTCTTCGAATTGCCCGGCACCGGGTCGCCAGTCTCCGAGCTCGCGTCCGAGTAGGTGTAATTCACGATGGCGCCAAAACCGCCGCCCAGCGGCTGCTGCCAGGACAGTTCCACGCCCTGGATCTGGCCACCGGGACCATTCACCGGCCGATCGATCTGGTAGACGCAGCTGTACAGCGCCGTGCCGATGGACTGGCAGTCGGCGTCCGGATCCGAGAGCCGCGCGTCGTTCGGGTCCACGATTTCCGTGGGCAGGCGCTCCGGCCCGGTGCCGTTCACCACGTATGACTGCATGTCCTTGTAGAACAGCGAGGCGGCCAGCAACGATCCCTCGCCGAAGTACCACTCGGTCGACCAGTCGAACTGGTCGGCGCGATACGGATCGAGGTCGGGATTGCCACCGGTACCGGTGAACAGCAGCGGCGTGAACGAGGAGATGGTCGGCGCGATGCGGTTGTATTCCGGTCGCGCCATGACGCGGGATGCTCCCACGCGCATGACCAGCGAGTCGGTGAGATCGAACACGAGGTTCGCGCTCGGCAGCACGTCGGTGTAATCGTGGTCGATGGAGATGGGCGCGATCAGGCCGAAGGGATTGTTGACGGCGTCCGGCGTGCCCGCCGGCACACCGACGGCCCAGCCATCCGACTCCTGCTGCGTCTGCACGATGCGCACACCGAAGTTGCCGCGGAAACCCTCGCCTTCGAAGGTCGCCATTGCGAAACCGCCCAGCGCCTTCTCGTTGACGACGAAGCTCTCGAGCGGACCGAAGTGATAGGTCGGGAAGCTCGGCCAGTTGGTGACGATGTTCGGATCGTTGGGGTCGTACTCGATGAAATCGAGCGCGCCGTAGATCTCGCGCAGCCGCGCCTCGGACACGAGGCGATAGCTGTCGACCGTGCCGGGGCGCGCGATGTCGGAGAGATAGTCGCCTGGCGTCACGTCGCCGGCCGCGGTGGCCAGGGAACAGGGGGCGCCACCGCAGCCGGTCGGCGTGAGCAAAGTGCGGGTCTGACCGTAGGTGATGTTCACGTCACGCTGGTGGTCGGTGTATTTCAGGCCGAACTTGAACGCATTGATGGCGCCCATTTCCACCTGGAATTCCGCGTCGGCGTAGACATAGACCTCCTCGTCTTCGTTGAGGAACTGGTTATGCGAAGCCCAGCCGAGAACGGGCAGTGAATTCGGATCGGTCCGGTCGGCGATGTCGGTGAAGTTCACCTCCGGCACACCGTGGCTGAAATCCCAGGTGAAGCCGGTGCGCGCCTGGGTTTCCCAGAAGGGCTGCGCGCTGGTTTCGCCTTCGGCCTGCGTCCAGCCCACCTTGCCGTGCAGCGTGACCGTGTCGCTGACGTCGAAACTGCCATCGAGGTCGAGCGATTTCGTTTCCGTCGACGCGTCGCGCAGGATGGCGTCGTACACCACGCCCCAGCCGTCGGCGCTGTTCGCGAAGGTGCCGCCCACCAGCGTGCCGTTCTGCACCGTGGTATTGGTCGGTTGCTCGCCCGCGCCGAACATGTTCGAGAACCACGCCATGTAGTTGTGGTTGAAGTTGTCGGCTTCGAGCTTCGAGTAGAGGCCCGTCAGGTTGAGATCCACCGAATCGGTGGGACGGAACTGCAGGCCGAAGTTCACGCCGGTGCGCACGCGTTGCTGTTCGAACAGCGCGGACCCCAGGAGATCCGGCACGGCGACGGTGTCACCGCCCTGGTCGTCGATCTCGCGATCCGAGTAGCCGAGGAATTCGATGCCGTCACGGCGCAGGTTGCGCTCCTGGTAGATGCCGGCCACCAGCAGGCCAACCGACTCCGCATCGTTCTTCCAGCTGAAGAGCGCGCCGACCTGGGGATCGGTGGCATCCGCGAGCTCGGTGTACGAACCCTGGACCGAGGCCGTGAACGTGGTGGAAGGCAGATCGAGCGGGTTGCGCGTGCGGATGTTCACCGTGCCGCCGATGCCGCCTTCGTCGAGGTCCGCCTGTGAACCCTTGAAGACTTCGGTCTGGCCGATGACCTCGGTGGGCAGCATGAGGTAGTTGAAGCTGCGCGTGGCCGAGAGCTGGTCGAGCACGAACCAGTCGGCGGTGGCGATGGAGTGTCCATTGAGCTGCGTGCGATTTAGATTGGGCGCCGTGCCGCGGATCGAAACGCGCTCGCCCTCGCCGAATTCCCGTGAGATGCTGACGCCACTCACACGCTGCAGGGCTTCGGCGACGTTCTTGTCAGGGAATTTGCCGACGTCTTCGGATGTAATGACATCGACGACGGTCTGGGACTCACGTTTGACTTCAAGAGATTCAGCCAAGCTGGCGCGAATGCCGGTGACCAGGACCGTTTCGACCTCTTCGCCCTGGGTGTTCGTCGCCTCCTGCGCATCAGCCAGAGCGTGTTTTGCCAGCGCCATGGAAACGGCTGCGGCAATCAAGGTCGTCTTTCTCGTGTTCATAGGGCTCCCCGTATCTGGTTTTCATGCAGACCAATATGGCGCCAATCTAGTACCAATCAGATTCAAAAAACAAGCTTCTTGAATACCAATCTCGCGACTCGATGCTCTGCCTCATAAAAAACATTGAGTTAATGGTCTCAGAGTTCGGTGATTGGTTTTAATTGGTATTGCATTGGTAGTGTTCGAGTGGCATGGTTCGCACACTTCAGGGGGAAACGATCTTGCCAACGCTTTCGGAAGTCCTGCCGCCGCTCAATGAGTCGAGCGCCCAGCCGCTGTACCAGCAGCTGCAGCGCGCCCTGCGTGGCGCCATCGAGAACCGGATCATCGGACCCGACGACGCACTGCCACCCGAGCGCGACCTGGCGGAGATGCTCAAGGTGTCGCGCATCACGGTGCGCAAGGCCATCGACGAACTGGTGGAAGACGGACTGCTGATCCGCAAGCAGGGCTCGGGCACCTTCGTCAGCAATCGCGTCGAGAAGAATTTCGCGAAGCTGACCTCGTTCTCCGAGGACATGCGGGCGCGCGGCCGCGAGCCGCGCAGCATGTGGCTGAACCGCGCCGAGGGCACCGTCACGCCGGAAGAGTCGCTGACGCTGCGCTCGAGCCCGGGCACGCCGGTGTTCCGCTTTCACCGCATCCGTATCGCCGACGAAGCGCCGATGGCCATCGAATACGCCACGGTGCTCGCCACCTGCCTGCCCTCGCTCGAGGCCGTCGAGAACTCGTTGTACGAGGCGCTGGAGCGCACCGGCAATCGACCGGTGCGGGCGCTGCAGAGATTGCGCGCGGTGTTGTTGACCGCCGAACAGGCCAAGCTGCTCAAGGCCCAGGAAGGTGAAGCCGGTCTGCTGGTGGCGCGCGTCGGATACCTCAAGGACGGGCGCGCGGTGGAATTCTCCCAGTCTTACTACCGCGGTGAAATCTACGACTTCGTCGCGGAGCTGAGCGCGAGCACGTGACCACGCGGATGTTCCTCGAAGCTGCCGAAGGCGCGTCCGTGGTCGCCGCGCAGCTGTCGCGCAACGCCGCGGTTCTCTCGAGCCTCGGGGCACGGCTGCGCGCCGAGCCGCCGCGCGCGGTGGTCACCTGCGCGCGCGGCAGCTCCGATCACGCGGCCACGTACGCCCGGTATCTCATCGAGGCACACACCTCGGCCCTCACCTCCTCGGCCGCGCCCTCGCTGAGCTCGATCTACGACGCCAGCACCGACATGCGCGGTGTGTTGTTCCTCGCCATCTCGCAGTCGGGCAAGAGCCCCGACCTGCTCGCGGCCACGGAGAGCGCGAAGTCCGGCGGCGCATTGACCGTGGCGTTCTGCAACACGCCGGATGCGCCGCTCATGCGCGCCGTGGACGTGGCCGTGCCACTGCACGCCGGGCCCGAAAGCAGCGTGGCCGCCACCAAGTCGTACATCGCCTCGCTGAGCTGCATCGTGCAATTCGTGGCGAGCTGGAGCCAGCAGCTGGACCTCTCCGGGGCGCTGGCGAAGTTGCCCGCGCAGCTGGAACGCGCCTGGGCCTGCGACTGGGACGCCGCCGTCGACGCGTTGAAGGAGGCGGTGAATCTTTTCGTCGTGGCGCGTGGCTTCGGACTCGCGGTGGCGCAGGAAGCCGCGCTCAAGCTCAAGGAAACCTGCGGTCTGCACGCCGAAGCCTTCAGCTCCGCGGAAGTGCGGCATGGTCCGATGGCGCTGGTGCGCCGGGGATTTCCGGTGCTGATGTTCAGCCAGGATGACGAGACCCGCTCCGGCATCGAGAGTCTCGCGGCCGAGTTCGCGGGGCGTGGCGCCCGCGTGCTGCTCGCAGGCGCGCGCGCCCCGGGTGCGCATTCGCTGCCCAGCGTGGTGGCACATCCCGTGATCGAGCCCATCCTCGCCATCCAGTCGTTCTACGCCATGGCCAACAACCTGAGCCTGGCGCGCGGCCTGGATCCCGACACGCCGCCGCATCTTCACAAGGTGACCGAGACCGTCTGATGCGCGTGGCATTTCGCAATGGCCGCCTGCTGACTGGCGCAGGCATCGAGCTGGACCGCACGCTGCTGGTCCGCGACGGGCGCATCGAGGCCGTGGTCGCGGCCGCGAATGCCCCACGCGCGGATCGCGACATCGACCTCGACGGCTACCTGCTGGCGCCAGGCTTCATCGACGCGCAAGTCAATGGCGGTGGCGGCGTGCTGTTCAACGACTCACCCAGCGTCGAGACCATCGCCGCCATCGCGCGCGCGCATCGCGACTTCGGCACCACCGGGTTCCTGCCCACGCTCATCAGCGACGATCTCGATGGCGTGTCCCGCGCCATGGACGCGGTGCGCGACGCCATCCAGGCCGAAGTGCCCGGCGTGCTCGGCATCCACATCGAAGGGCCGTTCCTCAACGCCGACCGTCGCGGCGTGCATGACGCCAGCAAGCTGCGCGAGCTGGACGCCGGCGCGGTCAAACTACTGAGCCGCCCGCATGGCGGCGTCACCATGGTCACGCTCGCGCCGGAGCGCACCAATCCGGGCTTCATCCGGCAGCTCACCGACGCGGGCGTCATCGTCTCGGCCGGCCACACCAACGCCACCTGGGCGCAGCTGCAGCCGGCCTTCGCCGCCGGCCTGCGGGGCTTCACGCACCTGTTCAATGCCATGTCGCCCCTGAGTTCGCGCGAACCCGGCGCCGTGGGCGCGGCGCTGGCGCACGAGGCGAGCTGGTGCGGGCTCATCGTCGACGGCCACCATGTACACGCCGAGGTCATGAAGCTGGCGCTGCGCGCCAAGCGCCACGATCGCTTCATGCTGGTCTCCGACGCCATGCCCAGCGTGGGCGCACAGACGAAAAATTTCGTGCTGAACGGACGTCCGATCACGGTCATCGACAACAAATGCCTGGACGAGGAAGGCCGGCTGGCGGGTGCCGACCTCGACATGGCCACGGCCGTGCGCAATGCCGTGAATATGTTGGATCTGTCCCTGCCGGACGCGGTGCGCATGGCCAGCAGCAACCCCGCGGATTTCCTGGCCCTCGAGGACGTGGGCCGCATCGCCCCGGGCCAGCAGGCCAACCTGGTGCTGCTCGACGACGAGCTGCGCCCCCTGGAAACCTGGATCCGCGGCCGGTCGCGCGCCGACATGGACTAGGCCGCCGCGCCCGCGCGATACTGGCGCCGCCCACAGGGAGCGCAGTCCATGAACTACAAAAGCGTGCTGACGGGAATCATCGCGGCGTCGCTGCTCGGCGCCTGCGCCTCGGCCCCGCCCACTGAACCGGTCGTTGCATCGCAGGAAAAGACCGCGGCCAATGCCGCGCCCCTGCAACCGGCGTCGACCTCGCCCGAACTCTGGGCATCGAAACAGTCGAAGAAGGGCGAGCACGACTGGACCGTGCCCACCGACGACGAACTGCGGAAACTCGACTACAAGTACCTGCAGGCGTCCGAAGACTTCGTCAAGCTCAAGAAAGATGACGCACTGATGTTCTGCAAACGTTATCGCGTCATCGGCTCGAACATCGCCACCATCCAGTGCATCACGGAGGGCGAGTTGCGCACGCAGGTCGACAACATGACCAAGTACCGCGACGACATGCGCAACAAGGTGGGCAAGTGCGTCATGGGCAAGGGCCCGAACGGTTGCAGCGGAAACTGAGGAGCATTCGATGAAGCAGGGATTTGGCTATCTACTTGCGACAGTGATGACTGCGGTCTGCGTGGTGTCCGGCTGCGCAACCAGCCAGACAAATGACAGTGCGGCCTCGGCCTATGCCGCGGCCACCTCGACGGATCCGGCCGCGCGCGCAGCGATTACCACGGAGGCAGCCCTCGCGATGGCCGCCGCCGGAAAGCCGAAGCCGGTCTGGACCGTGCCGACGGAAGAGGAAGTGGCGTCCACGCTGGAGAAGAAGTACCTCGATGCCACGCGCGGTTGGGTCGCCCTCAAGAAGGATGGCGAGCTGCGCTTCTGCAAGCGCTACAAGGAAGTCGGCTCGAGCGTCCCGCGCATCAACTGCCTCTCCGAGAGCGAGATGCGCGTCCAGGTCGACAACATGACCAAGTACCGCGACGACATGCGCAACAAGTCTGGCAAGTGCACCATGAACGTGGGTTGCGGCGCGGGTTTCTGACCCGCGGACCGCGGCGCGCTTCAGCGCGCGATGGGCAAGGTGACCAGGAAGGTGGCGCCGCCGTCGGCGCCATTCTCCACGGCGAGTTTTCCGCCGTGTGAGTCCACTATGGTTCGCGACACCGACAGGCCCATGCCCATGCCGGTCGACTTGGTGGTGAAGAACGGATCGAAGATCTTGCGTTGCAGGTCGGGCGGCACGCCCGGACCGCTGTCGGCCACCGCGATTTCCACCCAGCCTGGTTCGCTGGCGCGCGCGCGCACCGATACGCGGCGGCGCGCCGTGGGCAAGTCCACCATGGCGTCCATCGCATTCATCACCAGGTTGATCAGCACCTGAGACAGGTGAACGCGATCGCCGCGCACGGGTGGCACGCCGGGCTCACTCCACCACTCGAGTGTCACATGCCTCGCGATGGCGTCCGATTTCAGCAATGACTCCACGTCCTGCAGCAGGCTGTCGACGGACACCGGCGCGGAATCGAGCTGCCGATGCTTCAGCAGTTTTCGCAGCCGGTCGATGACATCGGCGGCGCGATGATCGTCGCGATGGATGTCGGCCAGGATCTGGCGGATTTCCTCGAGATCCGGCTCCGGGCGCTGCAACAACAGCTGCGCGGCCTCGGTGTTCAGCAGGATGGCGCCGAGCGGCTGGCTGAGCTCATGCGCCAGCGACGAGGACAGGGTGCCGAGCACGGACACGCGACCCGCGTGCGCGAGATCGCGGCGCAGGCCTTCGTTTTCCTGGCGCGCCCGCAGCTGCTCGGTGATGTCGCGCACCACGCCCTTGATCGACGTGAGCCGGCCGCGCGAATCGGCCTCGGAGCGGCCGTGCGCCGACAGCCAGCGCGTGGTCCCATCCGGTAGTTTGACGGGGAACTGCACCTCGGCCTCCGTGTCGGTGGCAGCCGCGTTGCGCCACACGCCTTCGATGCGCGCCACGTCGTCGGGACGCAGCATGGTGATCATGCGGTCGATGTCCGTGGGCTCGTCGGCCCGCAGCCCGAACATCTCGCGTGCGCCGGCGGTGGCCCACATGCGGCCCTTGAGCGCGTCCCAGGTCCAGATACCGAGACCCGCCGCGGACGCGGCAATTTCCAGGCGCGCCTCGCTGTCGCGCAGCTCGCGCGCCAGCTTCGAAGCGCGCAGCGTGTCGCGACTGAGTTCGAAGGTCATCGCGATCAGCATGATGAGAAAGGGCGGCGAGAGGAGCACGGGTCCCTTCACACCCCCGTAGATCATGAGCTGCGTGTAGGTATTGGCGCATAGCCACGAGATGAAGGCCGAGCCGCCGATGACCATCACCTTGCGTCGCGCGTCGGGCGTGCCCTGGCGCCAGAGCTGGATCGAGGCGTGGGCGATGAAAATCAGTACCAGGTAGGTGTTGAGCGTCGCGAACCACTGGTAGGAGCGCGGCTCGGCGCTTCCAATCACCGTCACCAGCTGGCCCAGGAACTGGACCTGCTCGACGCTGTGAATCACGGTGAAGTTGAAATTGGGATCGACCGAGAATCCAACGACGAGGATCAGCGCGCGGCTGAGGATCAGGAACCATGCAAACCAGGCGGATCCGGTTTCGAAGTAAAACCAGATGAAGGCGATGAGGCCAAAGGTGCGCATGAGGATCGGCACCTGGATCCATCGGGCCCACTCGCCCCATTCCGCGGGCGTCGCCGCGTGCATGGCGCCGAGCTCGATCACCGCCGACATGACGATGGAGTACGCCTCGATGGCGAAGGCCCCGCTGGCGCGCGCCTTGTGATCCAGGAGCCAGATGGCGGTGTGCATGAGCGCGAGCAGCAAGGCGCCCGCGGCCACCACCGACCAGATGATGGTGACGTAGCTCATGCGAAGCGTGTTACCGGCGGAGGAATCCAGCGTGCGCGCATTGGGTCCGTGAGGTTCTCGTTATTGCGCGCGTTCCGTGCCCGCTCCCGCGGGCAGTCATATCATCAACCCATTGACCTCGGCAATTGGGGCTGGTGCCGGCGGGTTACCGAGCCTCATGCGCTAGCCAAGCTCTTGGGCTGGGAAACGCCGTTGACCATCGTCGCGTCACGGCTGCGCTGCTCCAAGTGCCACGCGCCCGGGGAGTGCGAGCTGACAGCGATTAGTCAGCCGAAGCCTCGGGGATATCGCTCCGACAGGTGACCTACGAACCGAACCAATTGAAGTCGTCGGCGTCGAGCTTCGCGTTGAGTTCATTGGAAAGGCGGTCGATTTCCTCAAAGTCTTCACTGTTGGCGCGGCGAATGAAGTCAACACCCGATTCGTAAGGCTGGCAGTTCGTGTCGAATCGGCACTGATGTTGATACCACTCAGCATTCTGGCCGCACTCATAGCCACGTTTGCAGGCGGCCAGACGCCACACCCATTGCTCTTGTGAAGCCTTTTGCATATCACCGACGAAGAGCCCAGCGAGATCGCCCATGTCAAAGATGACTTCTGGGTCTTTTGATTTCAACGCCTCCAGCGCGAGACGCTTCGCCTCGTCGCGCATTTCGACATGCTCAGTGGCGCCACTCACCCCAGCTTTGAGCGCAAGCTGCAGTGCTGAGTCGATCATTGCCAGGTCGAACTTGTTTTCCTTTGACGCCGACAGCCACTCATTGGCCGTGCCGAACGGGTGCGACGACTCCTGGAGGCGGCCGCACTTCTCAAGGGTCGCCCGCGCATCGTCCGCTTTGAGTCCGACGCGAGTACTTGCCCACTGCATTGCCTCATCCAAGGTTCGTCGCTTGTTGCCGCGAACGAAATAGAAGCGGTATTCGGTATCGCAATACTTGAGTGCGCGAGAAAGATAATACTGAGCCGCCGGCTCACCCGCCTTGGCCGCAGGATGTACGCTTTCCGCGAACTGCCAAATGTCTTTAGACGCGCGAAGATCCGATTCGTAGTCTCGGTCGGCAACGCCTACATTTTCGCCCTGAGCAGCGGCATCACTCGGGGTATCGGTGTGCAGCGGCGCTTCAACACCTTCGGTGCTCGGTGCTTGGCCAACTTTCGTGGAGGTAACTGGTTCGCCATCAGCGGACGCTTTTGTTGCGCCAAGCTGATGGTGAACCAGAACTCCAACCAAGCCCAGGATGCCTGCGGCAGTTACGATAACTACTGATTTTCGCATTGCTTGGTCTTCAAGGTGTCAGTTGCGAATAGGGGTTTACGGACAGCTCGTCCAGCCAAGCCAACTTCCCCAACGAATCCCATTCACTGAGATTGTCACGATCTTGATGCACTTGCTGCTGGTTGTCATTGAGTAGACGACATTCGCTCCTTCGCGATCCACAAACGAGCCTTCCGCTGAGCCACCAAAGAAGCCGCCTACGTTGGGGTTCGTCTTTGGCGTGCCATTGCGATTAATTGGGTTCCCATTGGCGTCCCAGGCGTCGCCGGTCCATTCCCACTGCAGCGAGCTAGAGCCGCTTATCTTGATGAAGGTTGCCGAGGTTCCGTCGGCAAACATGACCTTGACTACTGTTCCCACCGGAATTGATCCAGGATTTATCCCCTTCGCGACAAGTGCCGCATTGATTCCCGGTCCAATTTCTTCGTCCAGTGAGTTGATGATCGAAGACTGATACGCGGTAGGTAGGGCAATCGGAGGAATGCGTTGAGGGCGGCTCGTGCCGAAAATTTCCGCATCATTGCGAGAAAGGTCCGCCGCAGTGCCGGCAGGACTACCGCCGGAGGTCACTGAGGTCATGCTCAGCACTCTGAAATACGACCTGCATTCGCCATTCGAATCACACGTCGTTGCGTGTTGTCCGGAAACGCGAATGTACGCGCTGAGGGCGTTATCTCCGCCAACGACCTGGAAGGTGCCGCCATGGCCGCGTTGCGCTGCTGCGAACCCGGCCTGGCCTTTGAAGTCGTTTACGGTGGTGCACCAAGAACACTGCAATGTGTATATGTTGCCCGCTTGAGCGGATTGTGGTGCGAAGCCGCAGATTGCGGCCGCAACAATGAATCCGAAAAGCGCAGCACTCCGTGCTCGCAACTTAAGCATGGTTATCTCCCCTGAGTTGGTATTTGACGTGTAGCGCAGCGCTCGTCGAGCGCGAACTCCTTAGCGCGAAAAAAACAAAATCCCTTTCACTCAAGGCTCTGCCATCAGCCGTGGTTCTCTGACACCTTGAATGCGAAACTTTGTTGAACGTGTCCAAGATTGCCAACCCAGATTTCCCTAGCTAGGCGCAATCTGCGGTCTCCAATTAGAAATGCAGTTGTGCGCTGCACACGAGGCGGGCCGGCTTATTGCGCATTCGCACAAGTAATGCGCAAGGCATCGCGAAAAGGATTTCAGCTAGTTTCGGCTAATGACGGACAGAGAGCTTTGGCGAAAATCATGTCGCGTGATCCTGCGCGCACACGGCGTGCGCGGCCATTGCTCGAAGTTTGATTGCTTGGGCGCAGCACGGAGGGAGCACTCGTGCCGAATAATGTCGCGGCGGTCTTGCTGGTGCGCCCCAACCAACCGGGGACGGCGCGCAGCGTGGTCACGTGCAGCTCCATGGCACTACCATGGTCTGCCAAAGCGTCCCGTACGCGACTACGATCAATGCCTAGCGTTTCTGCGAGGTCGTGCTCTCTATCTTCCTTCTGCCCGTGTGCTACGGGCGAGAGTTCCACCGAAATGAAATACAGCAGCGAGATGGCACGCCGCTGCCCTGCTATGCGAGCTGTTTTCTTAGACTCCTTCGGGAGTTACCCGCGCAGTCCGTGCTGCGCGACGCCTTCTGGCAGTTGGCCCACGTAGCCGCGCTCGACTTGCGTTAATGGGGCGTTAGTTGTCACGGCCTCCGCCAAGCACCGAATTTTCGCCCGCTTCTGTCTCGTATTCATGACCGACCGCCCTCCCTGTCACGCTTTCTGTCCAGCTTGTCTGCCAGCTTCTGCATCGCATCCTCCACATCCTTCGCTGCAAGGTGAACATAGCGGCTAACAACTCCGGACTTCCAGACGCCGATTGCCTTGAGCTGCTGCTCTGTCGTTCCGAGCCGGGCAAGGTATGTGGCCGCCCCTTGCCGGGGAATACTTCAGGCCGGTGGAGCTGGCGGGCCTTGGCGTATTGCTTCAGTTGGTCCAACGCGTCACCACGTACCCAAGCTGTGCGAGGTTGCGCGTTCTTGGTTATTCGGAACAGGAGCCGACCATCCTTCAAGTCCACATCCGCCCATGTGAGCCGTACCAGCTCGCCGGCACGCGCAGCCGTCGCCAGTGCGAGCGTGACCAACGTGTGGAGCGTGGCGTCCTTTGCTGTCTCAGCCAGTAAGCTGTCGCGCTCGTCGTCAGAGAGATTGCGCGTGCGGCCCTTGCTTTCGCGCAGCTTCGACAATCCTAGGAAGGGGTTACTGCCGGCCGGCAACCACTCCCAGTCGCCGCAACACATCGTGAAGACGTGGGAGAGCGTGGCCATGTAGCGGTTAGCCGTGGCAAAACAACGGGATTTTGGTGCCGGCTGCAGGGATCGAACCCGCGACCCCCTGATTACAAAATGGAGGGGGTGGAAGACTCGGGCGAAGCGAAGAATGTAGACGATTGATTTTCTTGAATGGATTTGAGGTCAGCAACCGCGAACTCACATGGCATCCGTTGCATTTGTCACGACTGAGCACGACGAGGCAGACCCAAGTCCCACAAATCCCCCGCGAGCACCTGCTCTTTGTCTTGGCAAACGCAAGACGTCTGCAGCTCTTATCTGGAGAGCCGGCGCGCTCGCTCGAGCGCAAGGCTGCGGTTCTGTTCACTCAGATCGTCGCTCATCCCGAGCACACGCTGAAGCATGAGGCAGGCACTGGCCGCATGCCCCAAGTTGCTCCATGCACACATGTCGATGAGCGCCGGCAGAGCATCGCGGCGCAATCTCTCGAGTACCGCTGGATCGCGCGTCGCGCTCACCGACATGAGCACGAATGAGCCCTTGTTGCGGTCCGTCCAGACCACCGAATTCAGCATGCCGATGAAAGGCGTCGGATCCACGTGGATGCCGAGATCGGGATGCGCGAGCGCATAGAGCGCGATCACGCCGAGCGCGCGCGTTGCATTGTTTCGCACGCCGTTGTCGGCATCGAGCGCCGCCCACGTCAACGGCGTGACGACGGAGCGCTTGTCGGGCGTATAGCCGAGCACTTCCGCCGCCACCGCGCGAAGCCGTGCATCGGCGGCGTGCGCGAGAACGTCGCGCAGCAGATCGGCATGCTCTCGAGCGAACGCGATGAACTTCTCCTCCTGCGCACGCGCGGGTGGATAGGACGACAGCGCGTGGCCCTGCGAGTCGTCTTCGCGCGCCTCGCCCGCGCGAACAGCAGCTGAGATTGCTGCATCGTGATCGTCATTCGCGGCCAACAGTTCGGGCGGCAATTTCTGCTCGCCGTCCGGTGCCGGGTTGTATTCGAGCGGCTTCGAGCCGCGTGGCTCGATTCCGACGTACGCCTCTACCTTGCCGTCGGGCGAGCAGCAGATGAATGCGAACTCCACTCGCTTGACTCCGAGCGCGCGCGCCATTGCGTCGCCATTGCGCTTCGGCGAACCACGCGGGAGCTGCTCTCCCAGTTTGAACGGCAGTTGTGCGACCGCCTTCGCGCGCGGGATTGGTCCGAGGCCATAAAAGTCGATGGTACCGATGGGCGGCGGGAGACTGTCGTCCGCAACGGCCGAGGTCGCGAGCACGGCGGCTGCAAACCAGGCGTACAACTGGGATGTGAGGCGCACGCGGAGTCTTTATTTGATGGCGCGGATCATGTTGCTGGTTGTTCTGTGGCGCCTCACCTGCACCGGCTGGGATTTCCAAAGCGTTGATGGTAAGGCACGTTCGCTTAGGTAGATGCGATGAAACGAGGTTTTATGACGTCGAGGTGCTCGACAGCTTCTTTATCCCGCGGAGAAGTGCCACCAGCTCACGTTCTGCGTCTTCCTTGGTATCAAACTCAGCACCGGACTCATGCAAAACCTGACCATCGGCGCCGGTCACTCCTATGCGGTAGAAGAACTTGTTCTTCGCGCTGTCAAAGAATGCCTCTCCATAAACCTTGGCCATGTCTAACTCGTAGTCATGCAGCGGTAGTTCTAGCATGTGAAGAGTGCACCTGCTCTTGCTGTAGCTCAAGTGCTGAAAAGTTGACCGTGAACAGGCTCTGTTGTTGGACGCTGGCCGGCGTCGCAACACGCTGATTCAGGGATGTATCGGCACCCGAGAATCAAATTGTTGCAGCGCCGGTCCGCGGCCGCGCAACACGCCTGTTCACAGCCTTATCCATGACTTGCATGATAGTCATTCACGGCCTGAACGAGCATCCAAGGATCGGAGCAGCCCAATGTCCGATTCTCGGGATCTCAGCTGCCACCGCAGCCCATCGATCCAAACTCAACTCCCTAACACGAACCTCGCCTGTTCACGCCGCAGCATCTCGTACGGCGTGACGAAGTGAATTCCCAACCCCAGACAGGCGTTCGGTATCTTGATCTTCCGAGCGCTCTCGGCCGGCACTTCATGCGTCACAACGGTGAAGTTATGTGCCAGGGCATGCGCGACCAACCAATAGTCTGCGACCTGCAAGAACGTTGCGACTGCAGCTGGTTCGTACCTCTGCGTGGTGGCCCATGTACTAACCGTAGTCAACGCAGGAATGACCGAACTATCCGGTGGGACAAAGAACCCATCGCCCCGCAAATCTGCCCATACCGACAACGTGTCCGTGCCCGCCAACAGTTCGCCGCCGACCTTCTCAATACTGAATACAGTGCCGGTCCCGTTTGCTTGCTGGAGCCAGTCCCAAAACGCCGGACAGAAGTCGAACCCGTAGTGCAGGTTCTTGGCCTGTATGAAGACGTTTGCGTCCAGCAAGTACGGCATTAGAGAGGGAAATTTAGGCTGCGGCCAAATTCATTGAAGGTTTCTGTCTTCGCGATACCCAGCATTCGGAAGGCATCGCGGTAGAGAGTTCGACCCTCCAAGGTGCTTTCAATCAATGCTCGAGCGAAACGCCTGCTGACTCTGGCGATGGTGGTTCGATAGAAATCGCCGCCACTACCGCGCACGATCTCAGCGATGCGCGCGATCTCTTCACGGTATGCCGCGAAGAACGCCGTATTCGTCAATCGCCCAACGTCCAACAGCCGCCGAAGAATAACGAGAGTGCTGACTTTGAAGCGTCGCGCGAGCCGATCCAAGGTCTGCCGCAATTCTTCGCCCGCGACAAGCTCCGCTCGGAACACATCGAGAGGCACCAACAATTCGGCGGCGACTTGATTGCACCACGTCTCAACTTCGTTTTGATTCGTCGCAGCGGGAATCGAAGCTGCCGTGCTATCGGACAACGCAGAGGACTTAAGCCAGATGTGGGCAAGCTCGTGAGCCAGCGTGAACATCTGCGCTGCCTTGGAGTCGGCGCCGTTGATGAACACAAGAGGCGCCTGGTCGTCAGCAAGTGCGAACCCCCGAAATTCATCAGGATCAAGATGGCGTCGATTGTTGTTGAGGACCACACCGCTAACCATCACGAGCACGCCCGTTCGGTCAGCCTGATCGATGAAGCGTCTAAGCGCCTCCGTCCACGTCGGACAATCGCGACGTTCGTCGATATTGAATCCTAAAGTGGCGCGCAGCTGTGCGGCAGCTTCCCTGGTTGGTGTTCGCGTCGTGACAGTCCCAACGAAAGGCAGCGTTGGTTGGCCCGTGACCTGAGCGAACTCTCGATACCAAGACTGACGTTCCTGGCAGACATAGATAGTGTCGAGGAGATTCGGACTAGGCCGTACAACAGAACGCCCCGCCATAGTGCGGAAATCTGGAATCGGCAGCGGCTCAGCGGGTGGCTCCGAAAGAAAGAAATAGCCGATCGGTGCGTGGGTTGCCCGCGCGAAGTTCTCCAACTGTTTAAGCGTCGGCTCGACCTCTCGGCTCTCCCATTGGCTCAGCTTGGGAAAGCGAGCTTCGAGCTCTGGAACCTCGATCTGAGCGCGCTCTCGCGCCCAGCGAAGAAGATCCGGATTGACAGCTACGCGCATGATGGGTGGCATTTAACCACGGGACGCCAACGCAGCCGAATTGTGTGAAAAACCGCGCTGTCTTGCAGACCGCATCATTCCTCCGAATAGCTCGCAGTCTTCGTGCGCGTGAAACCATAGCTTGATCTTGCCGGTAAAGCACAGTTTGATCGCGCTGTGGCCCGTGAAGATTGTCAGTTCAGGGGCCAAACATTGCTTCCACTCGTGAATCTAGTTCCGAGGCACGTCGCCATCTGATTGGCGCTAGTTCGCGGGTGTTGGCACCCGAACGTGCACAACTTGCAATTCCTCTGCAAAAATCGATTCTGCAAAGGCCCGCGCGTACTTTGGCAGCTTAGTTGCAAAGGAATGAAAGGCTGTGTGATAGAAATTGCGAAGTACAAAATCCACGAATCCAATCGGCGTAATTGCGGAAGACAGCGGAATGCGGCAGTTTTCGTACTGACCGAGTGATAGGTGCGATTTCGGATGCGACAGCGGGATGCATATCCCGTCACGGCAATCAAAATCGAATCGCAGTGGAAATCTGACATTTCTTTGCGCAACTACGTCTGCGTAAATTTCGTCTTCTAGATAGGCTTCCGCATTTGACTGGAAATCCGCAAGGTGGGGGGCAGGAAAGAATGCGAGCCGATGCTGCTCAAGATCTTCTCCTACAAATTTATACATCATCTGCAGAATCGCACCGTCCGGAAGAATCGCGTTATAAGCCCGCGCTTGAGCAAGGACTGCGTATATCTCAGCGTAGTCTCGGTTCTTGAGAGCGATATTGATGTGATGCGAGTGAGGAAAAGTTACTTCCGTATATTCGTCCGGCAGATCGCGCCGAAATGCAAAATTCTGATCGCCGGCCAAACCCACTTCAACTAAATATCGAATTACATCGTTTGCCTCTTCCATGATCTGAACAGGAGTCGGCATTACGGCGCACGTCGCTTCGCCAACAACTCATCCAGCTTCGCGAGTAGTTTGTCATCGAGATCTTCGGCGTGAACGTTGCCCGCCTCAAGATCTGACACGAGTTCGAATAAATCCTTCTGCCTGGACTTCACGCGCTTCTCGTCCGCCGCGCTCAGGTCTCGATGCACAATCATAATTTCCTTGCGTTCATCTTCCGTCGGATACCTGAAATGAAGTTCAAAATTGTGTTCAAGAACGCGCTGATATTCTTGAATCAAGCCATCCATCTCCTTTCCAACTCCAAGGACTCGCACCCAAGCCTTGCTTCGTGTAATTGCCGTAAACAAACGATTGCGAATGGTTGCGAGGTTGTACGCAGCGGCATGGCAATCTTGCGCATTGATAATGTAGACCATCCCCGCTTCGTTGCCCTTAGCGCGATAAATTCCTGTGAACGTGATCGATGGCGATTCACTCTCAAAGAACACGTCCGGGCTCGTGTCTACACCGGCAAGGTGTGAGGCGATTCCGAGATCTAAAAGGCGACGGCGAATAGGGCCAACCCTTTCCCTGGTTGTTAGCGGGTCCGGGTTAATCACCACGATATCGTCATGACGAAGCTCGTCTTCGCTGAGATTCTTCTGGATCTCTGCCGTCAACCACTGTGATTGCGTCTCGTGGTCTGGAAAAGACAGGAATTGCACCAAATCGCCAGTCGCGGAATGCTGCTCGAGAAATGCGGGACTAGATTCTTCCGACCGCGCGAGTACTACATTCGACCCTGGCGTGAGCGCTCCATCTTTGACCACATAGCCGATTTCCCTCCACAAGTCCGGCTGATCAAACATCTGCACCAGCCCTGTCGTCGCACCAGCGCGTGTTGGAATTCGATAGATCCCAAAGCCCAACGAGTGCGCGGTGACTAATACCGGTTTCGAATTCCGATAGCACTTCTCCAGAATCACGTCGCGACGCGGAGCTGCTGGATCATCTCCGTCAAAATTGACACGAGGGACGCCATCAGGCGCGCGGCCAAAAATTTCTTCTGGCAGAGGAAGTGAGGCACCCGAGAGATTTTGCAGCTCGTCATATGCGTAGACGAGGCGCTTCTTGCTATCGAGCATTTCGTAGCAAATCCGAAGAAATTCAGGAGGAAAATCCTGCGCTTCGTCAACGAGTACCGCATCGTAGAGTGGCTTGCCAGGCTTGAAAAGACTCAGCGCGTGTTTACACGCGCCGGAAAATGCGCCACTGGAACCATATCGCGCCTTCGCGGACCCGAAATCGAAATACTCGACGTCGTGAGCACGACAGAACTCGTAATAAATTCCATCTCGCTCCGTTCCGCCTGCGGCGCCCCAAGCGTGAACAATGCGAAGTTTCTCCCAATTCGGCTCTTCGCTTGTCTGCTCGACTGAAAAGTTGTTTATTAGCCGGCGAAAGTGGCCCTTGAGAGACCTTGAGTTGAAAGTGACCGCGATTCTCCAGTCGGGGTGTTGTGCGTGAAGGTACGCCGCCTTCAAAGCCAGAACGATTGTCTTCCCAGAACCCGCGAGACCGCGAATTCTCTGAACGCCGTCAACCGTCTCCAACACCGCCCTGCTCTGCAGATTGTCCAGGGTCGCAATTGAGTCTTCGAGCGCTTTTAGTTTTGATCCTCTTGAGTCCGCCTTTTCAGCGACTCGCTTTGTACGCGACTTGCGAATCGTCGAAATGCTTTGGATCGCTGACAATATTGCCGCGTACAGCCCCGGTTCCGTCGCCTCCCAATCCAGCTTGGCCAATGTCTCGGGAAGGCCGCCCAGATTCGTAAGGGGATAGTCCTTGACGGCAAATTTTTTCTGATCCGCAATACCTGGGGCAAATGAAATTACAGATAAAGGAACCGCAAGCTGCCTCTTCCGCACCAACTCCTTATAGCCCCTTAGCTTTGCTTCTAGCTTGTTTGCCGCATCGTCTTGCCTGTCACAAAAGTCGCCAGGATCTGCACCCTCAATCAGGTCAAAGATCACAACGCCCTTTTGTGGTGAGACGAAAATTGCATCGATAGTGAACCGACCGTCAGAGCTCCCTACGATTGGGTAGCCCACCATCAGTTCACCCGTCAAAGTCTTGTTGTTCGCAAAAAACCTTGCGAGCGCTTCACTCGCAACCGGTTTGTTGTTTGTTCCGCGAACAACGCTTACTGATGTCATGTTCGATTCCGCATCATGTGACTGCGCATGGAGTGCCCAACCCATCGACTGTGCTTCGCTTCGAGTTGAGGGGCTGCAACTCTATTGTTCAATGCACACTTCGGGGCATCTGAAATTGCAAGAAACCACCAAATTTGCACGTTCAATATCTCAAATGTCGTCCCCGGGCAGAATTGAACATCGAACGTAAGGTGATACACGCGAATCTAAACTCTTTCGCACATCCGGCGACTAGATTTTCGCAGCGCCCGTTATCGGATGTACATAGATCAGGCCTCTGGTCTGGGCTGCCTTCACCTTTCGATCGATAAGGTCGCGAAAGCCGATCTGTTCTTCTAGCACGAGAATAAGATCTTCACCGTCGACAAGTATGGTCTTCAAGGCCTTACCAAGTACGATGCTCTGCACGACGTTGGCGCTGAAGCCGTGAATCGAGACAAAGAGCCCGCGGCCATACATCTTTCCTTCCACTTTTCCCACGAACTGGTACACAGGTTCATTGGCCGCGGCCGCCTCTTGCCACTTAGCCTCGATCAAGTAGTGCTCACCGTCAAACTTTACGGCTCCATCAACTTGCTCTCCATTAACTCGAAAGGCCTCGGTGACTTCAAGTGCCGCGAGCCTGCCGAGACCGCCTAGAATTGCTTCGAGCGCGATTCCCCGTGCTTGTGGAGACAATGAACCACCGTGTAGCGATAGAAATTCCGCTTTGAGCGCCGCGAGCGATTTCCTTGGTGCTTGGGCTTGCGACTCTCGAGCGGCGCGCGACACCCGCTCCTGCCTGATTTTCGCGTCTCGAATCTCTTGAAGTTGCTTCAAGTGCTCAAGTGCCTTGTTGGCGATCTTTCGATCCAACTTCTTGAGCTGGTCGAAGTAGTAGGGATCGAAATGATCCCATTCGAGCAACGATTGAAGCATTGATCGATAGGGTCCAAGGCCACCGTCTTGGCGGCAATCCAATTTTGCAAAGACCGTATCCACTATCTTCGAGCGAGACAGGTTGTTTTCCTTGAATCCTCGCACTTGCGTCAACTCGGCCCTCGAGCATGCGTGCTGCCGAAAGTAATCGACAATAGTTTCTCGCGGCCACATCAAAGCGAGAATGCAGTCTTTCATGCAACCCTTGATGTCTGTAGGAAACGTCACGCGCCGCTTCCTCCAAACAACCCCGCCAGCAGGGACTGAAACGCTTGCTCGGCTTGCGAAGTGGCGATGCGTTGCTGCTTGCCAAGATTTGAGAGGCCCGTGTAATGCCGCGGCGTCTCCGTTTTGTTCGAAAATCCCATGCCCCATCGTAGCAGGCACAACTCGCGATAACCGCAATTTTCACGGCCCGAATCGGGCCTGCCAATCTACCTAGCCACGCTCACTCCTAACTGAATGTCGACGCGCATTCTTGCCGACATTCCACGTCACCGACTCATATTCATCTCCAACTTCGGCTGATGAACTCGCTGCAATAGCGCAAGAGCAATCTGCTCCTTCTCTGTTCGCGGAAGCGTCATCTCTTTGACGAACTGCCGGACATCGTCCGCAAGTTGTCGTTGGCCGTCACTGTTCAGTATTTCGCTTATCGCATGCCAGCCGCGCTCCACTTCCTTCCTTGTTTGCAGCAATACCTGTCTGCCGGGCTCACGCCGCAGAATGCCCTTTGCAAGCTCGACAGCGGTTAGCTCTACTCGATTGCGGATATGCGTAGACGTCCCACGCTGATCAGCACGAAAGACTCCGTCAATCTTGTTGGCCCTGCCCTCACCGCGCACAGCGCGCTCGGTGGCATTCGCGTAGACGCCCCGCAGTCGTAGGTTGCGAGCGAACTCCGACCGCCAATGCCGCAGCGTCGCCTTCTTGATGTTTAGTCGCGCGCCCTGTTCGTTAAGGGCTTTCAGGACAAGATGGACGTGAGGGTGAGGTTCATCGGTATGCAGAACGAACGCATAGTGATGTTGCAAGGCGAACTCCTCCCTCGCGAAATTACGAACGGCAGCCAGCACCTTGTCAGGCGGTGTGCCAGGCGGCATCGAGAACATGAGTTTGTGAACAAGCTTCGGTGGCTTCCGGCCGTTGGTCGCCTTGAGATCGCCTTGTCTGCGCGCATCGTCGATGTCGAGATCCCAATCCTCGATCAGCGATTGGCCGACTCGGCCCTGCAGCCGCTCACCGTCGTCTGTCTCGATCTCCAATTCCCCCTTTCGCCCGATGTAGTCGAAATGCCTGGCTGCCGCCTTGAAGTCGTTGCTGTTGCGTCCAAGCACCTTCACCATCACTTCTGGCGCCCGCTGGACCGTCCGGCGAATCTGTTCGACCTGCTCGGCGGTTAGACGCCCGCCCGCCCCTTGCGGGCCTCGGCGACCGAGGCTCACGATGTCGAGCAACGGGATTCCTTCCCCTGGAAGCCTAAAAGTTCGCTTCGGCATGCCCGACGCTCCAACTGGTGACGTTCGCCTTGAGTAGCGCCTTGGTGTTGTCCCGAAGCGCTTCGCAGATCTTGAGCATCGCCCGGAACTCATCGCGCACCGTGCCCGGTAACCTGCCGCCCTCGTTCGCGACCTTGGCAATCTGGTTGATGTTGCGACCGATGGACGCTAGCTCCGCAATGCTGCCCTTGAGCGCCAGCAGTTCCCCTTTCGGCAATGGCGACAACGACCGCAGATGCGCGCGCACCAGGACGGAGACATAGGTAGCGGCCGGGATCGATCGCGCCACCGCGCGTTCGCGCAGCAGCAGATGGTCGCCGGCCTGTAGACGAATGGTCAGCCGCGCCTGCCGATTTGCACTTTCATCCCGCTCCCTTTCGGCGGGCGCCTCATCGCCGACGCCTCGCAGCACGACGCCGAGCAACTGCTTGAGCAGCGCCGACTCGGACTTATTCTCGCGCTGCGCAAGCGCGCGAAGCTGCGACTTTGTCTCCTGAGTCACGCGCAAATGGATGAATGCTTCTGCCGCCATGCGTGTGATCGTGAGACAAGAGCCGCCGCGAGGCTATCCGGCATATCGCGCAAAATTCGGCCGAAACCTCACGCCATCGCCGTCGGCGCATTCACAGTCGCTTCCGAAAAGTACGATCGTTGGCTATCGACTGACTCTGCTTTGCCGCGCTCGTCACCTACTCAATCTGCAATCTAGCTAACGACCTGTATGCCATGTGCGCACCGGCTTTCGCCTGAATTTTCCGCGAAACCCAAACTGACAATGTTTTCACAGCGTGAAAATATCAGCCATGAGTGACAACTCGTCCTCAGGTAGTCAGAACCGCGCATCGAGAGCACAAAGCATGAGCACGGAGTTTCCGGTTCGCGAATCGCAGCTGCCGCTATTCCCCTGCGGCGGCCGTGCATCTGAGACGAGCACACAAACCTCCCTCCCTCCATCGCATGGCGCGCCGCTGCCCCGCCTCATCCGCATGCGCGACGCCCCCGCCTATCTCGGCATGGACAAGAACCGCTTCAACCGGGAAGTGCGCCCGAGCGTCCTGACCCTGCGCATCGGTGTCCAAGGAATCGCCTTCGACCGCGTTGACCTCGATGCGTGGGCGGACGACTATAAGAGCCGCAACGGGTGCCATGCGGCTCGCTCACACAGGAGCAAGTTATGGGAACCCAGAAAATGTCAGGCCTCACCAAGCGCGGTGGGATCTGGCACATCGACAAGGTGTTCAGAGGAACGCGCATTCGCGAGAGCAGTGGAACAGGTGAGATCGCGAAAGCCCAGGAGCTGCTAGCCAAACGACTCGAAGAGATTCGTTTGGTGAAGATCTTCGGGGCCCGACCAGATCGCACGTTTCGGGTCGCCGCGACAAAGTTCCTCGAAGAGAACCAGCACAAGAGGAGTATCGACGACGATGCTGCGCACCTGGAAAGACTCGATCCGTTCATCGGGAGCTTGTTTCTCAGGCAGGTGCACATGGACAGTCTGCAGCCCTTCATCGCCAGCCGGCGCGCCGATGGTGTCAAGACAGCGACCATCAACCTGTCGCTGGCGGTCGTGAGGCGGATCGTGAACCTCGCCGCTTCGGAATGGAGAGATCCACAGGGGGTGACCTGGCTGGAGCATGCGGCCAAGATCAAGCTGCTTCCGGTCAAGGACGCGCGCCCGGCCTACCCGCTTTCGCGTGAAGAGCAGGCGGCCCTTTTTCAGGAGCTGCCCGACCACCTGGCGCGAATGTCGCTCTTCAAGGTCAACACCGGCACGAGAGAGCAGGAAGTCTGCGGGCTCAAGTGGGCGGACGAGGTTCAGGTGCCAGAGCTCGAGACGTCGGTCTTCATCATCGAAGGCGACAAGGTGAAGAACGAACAGGATCGTCTGATCGTTCTCAACCGCGTCGCACGTTCGGTGGTCGACAGCGTCAGAGGCCAGCACGCGGAGTACGTCTTCGTCCGGTATCCAAAACCGAAAGAGGCGAAGCCCGTGCCCTTGGACAGCATGAACACGACGGCATGGAAGAACGGTCGCAAGCGAGCTGCGGACAAGTGGGCAGAGCGGACCGGAGAACCGGCGCCGGATGGGTTTCGCAGAGCCAGAGTCCACGACCTGAAGCACACGTTTGGCCGGCGGCTTCGCGCGGCGGGCGTTTCGTTCGAGGATCGGCAGGACTTGCTCGGTCACAAGAGTGGTCGGATCACGACGCACTACTCGGCGGCCGAGCTTGCGAACCTCATTGCCGCGGCGGAGAAGGTCTGCGAAGACAACTCCCACAAATCTCCCGCAATCACCTTGTTGCGGCGGAAGGCGAGATAGCCGGATGAAAGGTAAGTTCTTGTTTGATCAGACAGGAATTGGTGCCGGCTGCAGGGATCGAACCCGCGACCCCCTGATTACAAATCAGGTGCTCTACCAACTGAGCTAAGCCGGCGTGGACCGCGCCGGAATTCTAGGCGGGCCGGCCGCCGGGCGCCACGCATGCGCCCGGCAGCCGCAGCCGGGGCTCCGGCTGTGGTCCTATGCGGGGGATTCGGGGGTCTGCCGGGCGCGGATCAGCGTCCAGGCCGCGGCCGCGAACACCAGTCCATTGGCCACCACCACGGGAATCGCCTGGATCATCACGCCGTACACGATCCACAGGCAGGCCCCGAGCATCTGCGCGGCGCGCAGCAGCGCCGGCCGCTTGAAGAAGTACGACCCGACGAACACGCCGGTCGCAATCCATCCGAGCATTTCGTTCAGGCTCATCCGGCCACCGCGACGGGTTCGAATTCGCGGATCTGGACGCGGTCGGTACGTGCGCGCTGCCACTCGTCGAGCACCAGCCCGGTGGATTCGAGATGCGCGCGGATCTGCGCGCCGCCCAGGCCCAGCACCTGGTCGAGGATGGGCACCAGCACGCTGCCGGCGTGATCGCTGAGCACGGTGCTGCGCGCGATGCGCGCCAGCTGGCGGTTCTCGGACACCGCGATCGTGAACCCATCGCCATTGTTCACGTGCAACATCACGTGGATGTCGGAGCTGCCGTCACCGACGTAGATCATGCGATCGGTGGTGATGTCGAGTCGCTGACCCAGCTCTTCGAGCACGGCGACCTTTCCATAGCCCGCGCTCACGCGCCGGATGGAACGCACTTCGCCCGTCTGCGGGTCGTAATCGAACTCGGTGCCGAAGATGTTCTCCGGCGCCACGATGCCGTCCAGCGCCGACACCACGACTTCGCGCGGCGCCGCCGACACGACGTTGAACTCGAATACATGGCCATCGACGCCGCGCTGCAGGAACTCGACGAAGTTGCCGAGGCCGCGCTTGAGCTTCACACGCCGGCCGGCTTCGACCAGGTGCTGGCGTCGCACGCCGCGGAATTCGGGATCGTGCCGGATCAGGTAAGCGAGCTCGCCGCCCTGCTGCACCAGGTGGCTTTGCGCGAGCCCCGCGACCTTCTGCTCGAAGCCGTGGACGCCTAACAACTCGCTCAGCTCGAGGCCCGAGTCATTGAAGCTCAGCGTCTGGTCGAAGTCGGACGCGAGCAGGAAGCGCTTCAGTGGTTTGTTCATGGATCGACCATAACAGCCGATGTGTGGCCGAATGGAGAACACCATCACACCGGGAGGCTGAGATTTTTAGGCGCTGCGATGAATTGCGCCACGCGCGTGCGTGCGTCGCGCGGCTGCCTGACCGTGGTGCGCGAATCAGCTCTCGTCGTCGACGAGGTCTTCGATGGGGCACGGCCGGAACTCGAGTTCCGAATCGCCGGCCTGGAATTTCTGGCCTTCGAGCGGCGGCGCGCCGGACTTGAGCGCGAGGTCCAGCCAGATGTGCGTGTCTTCCTTTTCGCGGCCGACGATCTGCGGCAGCAGACCGAGTTTGGCGACGCGCTCGGATTGCGCGGCGGCACGGCCTTCGTCACTGAAGATGCCCAGCGAGATCCGGCGTGCGCCACCATCACCCACGGCCTGCGCGTCGGCGATGCCGCCGCGGCGCAGGCGGTCGAGCAGGCGTCGCTCGGCGGCCTCGGTGGAAGGCCCCTCGAGGTACACCCAGAATCCATCCGGAACGGAGACCGTCTCTTCGCGCGGCGTCGATGGATAGCCGCTGTCGGTGAGCGTCTGGCGGGCGCGCGCGGCGAGTTCGTTGGTCGCGAAGGGACCCACAGTCACGCAGCTGCCGCCACTCCTGGAAGGCGACGCTTCTCTCGCCAGCTGCAGTGGCGGCGCATTCACGCGCGCCGATACCGGCAGCTCCGCCCCTTTCGGGGCAAGCCACTGCGTCCACGCAAAGAACGCGAGATTCACCAGCAGCAGTACGAAGAAAGCGACACGCACGCGAGGCGCGAGTGTATCAGTTGGCTGCTCGGGCCAGCACGGCCAGGCCGCGCAGGACCAGGTCGGGAACGCTGCGCACCGGACCCTTTATATAGGTCCGTAGCGCGTCCGCTCCGCCGCCGGTCAGCAGCAGCAGCGGTGCGCGCCCGAGTCGGGCGCGGCCTTCAACCGCGGCACGATCGACCAGCGCCGCGGCCGCGAAACTCGCCCCGGCCGCCAGGGCCTGCGCGGTGTTGTTCGCGAACAGGCCGCTCGCGCCGCTGCGTCCGCGCCGCTTGCCACCCTTCTTGCCGCCCTGGGCGCGTCGCCGGATACCACTCGTGCCGCTCAGGAGACTCGCAATCATGGTGTCCGGGCCGGGTGCGATGGCTCCACCGCGATGACGCCCCTGCGCGTCGACCAGGTCGATGGTGAGCGCGGTACCCACGTTCACGACCAGGGCGGCCCGAGTGCCCGACAGGCTGTGCGCCGCGATGGCACCCACCCACCGATCCGCGCCCAGTCTCCAGGTTTCCTGGTAGCCATTGCGCACGCCGCCGGCCTCACGAGCGGATCGCACGAAGCTCACGGGCAGCGCAAAACGCCGACGCACCGCCTGCGCCAGCGCGCGTTCCATGCGGACGCCCGCGACACACACGGCGAGAACCCGGGTCACGTCACGCGGTGCCTGGCGCGCCAGCACGGACAGCGCGGATGTCTTGCCTTCATGGGCCACCGCGCGCAGCCGCGACAACTTCGCGCCGCGCAGCGTGGCCCACTTGACGCGCGTATTGCCGATGTCGACCAGCAGGACAGTCATCGGTCGAATCGTACCGTGACTTCGCCGGAGATGAAGCGCCGCACCTCGCCCGGAGTCTCCACGAGCAGCGCGCCATGCGCGTCGATGCCGCGCGCGATGCCGCGCGTGATTTCGCCCTGGTTCTCGATGCGCACTTCCCGGTCGAACAGCACATCGCAGGCGCTCCAGTCGGCGAGATGCGGCGTGAGGCCTGTCTGCGGGAATTCCGCCAGCGCAGGCACCAGGTTTTCGAGCAGCGCGGCGACGATGCGATTGCGATCGGGCGTAGTGGTGACGTGCGAGTGGATGTCATCGGCGGTATTGCCGGTGGCGGACACGGTTTCGCGGGCCGCATCGTCGAGTCGCACATTGAGTCCGAATCCGGCGACGATCTGCACCGGACCCCCGGCCTCCGCGCGCATCTCCACGAGGATGCCGCCGAGTTTGCCCTGCCCGGTCACGAGATCGTTGGGCCACTTGAGCTGCAATCCTTCGATACCCAGCGCCCGCAGCGCCTTCACCACGGCGATTCCGACGATCAGGCTGAGCGCGGACAGATCGGCCGGCATGTCCGCGTACTGCCATCCCAACGACAGGCAGATGGCGCCACCCGGTGGCGCCACCCAGTTGCGGCCGCGGCGGCCGCGCCCACCCCATTGATGCTCGGCCAGCACCACGGCCGCGAGACCCGCCGCCGGTGGAATTGCCGCCAGCAGCCGCGTGTTGGTCGACTCGAGCGACCATTCGACGTCGAGGGATTCGATGCGTGTTCGTACCGCCGGCGACAGCGCGGACTCGATGCGGCTTGCGTCGAGCGCGCTCACGCCCGTCGCGAGCCGGTAGCCCTTGTTGGTCTGCGCATCCAGCGCCACGCCCAGCTCGCGCAGCTGTTCGACCGCCTTCCAGACCGCGGCGCGGGTGACGGCGAGCTCCGCCGCCAGCAGCTCGCCCGACTGGTAGCCGCGGTCGTGCAGGCGCTGGAAAACCCGCTGCGGCAGCGGCAGTTCAGCCACGATTCTGACCGCGCCCGAACAGCCACAACTTGCGCGCGCGCGGCTCGGTGCCGGCGCGCATGCGTCGCACGTTGCCACGATGGGTCCAGGCGACGAGCACGGCACAGGAGAGCGCAAAGAACAGCATCGGCGTGAGGCGTGCGCCGTCGCGAATCAGTAGATAGACCGGCATGGCCACCGCGGCCACGATCGACGACAGCCCGACGAAGCCGGACACCACGGCCACCGCCAGCCAGCTCAGCACCAGCGGCGCGAGCAGCGCGAGTTCGAGGCCGGCGTAGGCACCCACCAGGGTCGCGACCCCCTTGCCGCCTCGGAATCCATGCCATACCGGGAACACGTGTCCGACCACGGCGGCCAGGGCGCAGCCCGGCGCCACCCAGGCGGAAAGCTCCGGTCCGGCCGGCGCCCAGGGGAAAACGAGAGCCGGGATCAGCGCCGCGGCCAGCACGCCCTTGATGACGTCGATGACGATGACCCAGATTCCGAAAGCCAGGCCCTGCGTGCGCAGCGCATTGGTGCTGCCGGGATTGCCGCTGCCCAGCTTGCGGATGTCCACCCCGCCCCGCAGTCGCCCGACCACCAGGCTTCCGACCACCGAGCCGAGCAGATAGGCGAGCAACACCTTGAAGAAAAGATCCATGGAGACGATCCGCGGGAGGCCGACAAAACGTTACTTGACGAACACTTCCGCGAGCATACAACGGACGCTGCCACCCCCGTGGCGCTCGATCACCGGAACAGGCACGGCAAGCACGGCATCGACCGAGGAATACAGCCGCGCGTACTTGCGCGCGGCCATGGCGCGTTGCGCGGTCACCGACATCACGAGGATTCGCATGTCGCCGAGGTATTCGTCCCAGGTACCGAGCTCGAGCATGTTGCCGGCGAAGGCGGTCATTTCCGCGTCGTCGATGGGCAGCACTTCGCGCGCGGCGCCCAGCCGGTTGACGATACGTCCGCGGTCGGCGGCATCGATGTTCTCGATCGCCGCCACGGCCATGCGCGTGCCGATGTTCATGACCACGTTGGTGTGGTAGATGGGCGTGCCGCGCGCATCGGTGGCGGAGAAGAGTTCCAGCTGGAATCCCAGCTCGTGCGCCCATTCGCGCGCCACTTCTTCATTCGTGCGCGGCGACCGGCAGGCATAGGCGACGCGATCGACGTGGTCGAGCACCAGGCTGCCGGTGCCTTCGAGAAAGCGCCCCGATTTTTCGTGGTGCGTGAGATCCACCGTGCGGACCACCCGAAAGCCCGTGTCGCGCACCACGGTTTCGATGATCTCGGCGCGCCGCTCGATGCGCCGGTTCGGCGCCTGCATGGGATACAGCACCACCGTGCCGTCCCGGTGGAAACTCACCCAGTTGTTGGGAAAGACCGCGTCCGGCTTGGGCGGGTCCTGGGTGTCTTCGGCCACGCAGACCGTGACGCCTTCGGAGGCCAGCGCCACGGCAAAAGCGTCGAACTCGTCCCGGGCCTGCGCGGCGGTGTGCTCAGACCCGCCCGCCTCCTGGAAGCGGTTGGTCACGGCTGTTTCGGCGTTGAAGCCGAAATGCCGGGGACGGACCATGAGCACGGCGCCCGCGCACTGCGCCGTATTCGAACCCTCCAGCTCCACCCTCTGCATGGCCGACTTCTACATCCCTGACGGGGTAGGCACAATAGCCCTTGAATGACCGACGCCGTACCTACACTCGACGCGCGTTCCGCAGGAAGCGAGCGGTTTGCCAGGGAGATCTCCGCAGCCTATGCGGAGTACGGCTTCGTCATCATTCAGAACCACGGCATCGACAAGCGCCTCATCGACCAGTGCCTGGCCAGCTTCCGGGCGTTCTTCGCGCTGCCCGCGGAGGAAAAGCTGCGGTACAAGCTTCCGCGCGGTGGCGGCGCGCGCGGCTACACGCCCTTCGGCATCGAGACCGCAAAAGGCGCGAAACACCACGATCTCAAGGAATTCTGGCACGTGGGCCGCGAGCTGCCGGCCGGCCATCCCTTCACCCAGTTCATGGCGCCGAACATCTGGCCGGATTCCATCCCGGGATTCCGCGAGTCGACGCTGTCGCTGTATGAATCATTCGACGCGCTCGGCCGCCGACTGCTCGCGCCCATCGCGCAGACCATCGGCCTGCCGACCAACTACTTCGACGACAAGGTGGATCTCGGCAACAGCATCCTGCGCATCATCCACTATCCGCCCATGCCGCCGGAGCCGACGCCCTCGGTGCGCGCCGGCGCGCACGAGGACATCAACGTGATCACGCTGCTGCTCGGCGCCGAGGAGCCAGGGCTCGAAGTGCTCTCGAGGAAGGGCGAGTGGCTGCCGATCAATCCGCCGCCGGACTCGCTGGTGTGCAACGTGGGCGACATGCTGCAGCGGCTGACCAATGGCCGGCTGCGCTCGACCACGCATCGCGTCACCAATCCTCCGCGCGACCGCGCCAGCAACGCGCGCTACTCGCTGCCGTTCTTCCTGCATTTCAATCCGGACTTCATCATCGAGACGCTGCCGCAATGCGTGGACGCGCAGCATCCCGACCAGTTTCCCGTGCCCATCAGCTCGCACGAATACCTGCAGGAGCGTCTGCGGGAAATCAAGCTCATATAACCAGAACAACCTGATCCGTGGCCAAGCTCTACTTCTACTACTCGACCATGAACGCGGGTAAATCCACCGCGCTGCTGCAGGCCAGCCACAACTACGAAGAGCGTGGCATGCGTACGCTGCTGTACACCGCGAGCGTGGATTCGCGCAGCGGCGGGCGCATCCATTCACGCATCGGCATCGAACGCGACGCGCGGCATTTCTTCCCGGCGCTGAACCTGCGCGAGGACATCGCGTCGGCCCATGCCGCGAAGACCGTCGCCTGCGTGCTCGTGGACGAGTCACAGTTCCTCACGCCCGCCCAGGTAAAGCAGCTGGGCGCCGTGGTCGATGAACTGAACATCCCGATTCTCTGCTACGGGTTGCGCACCGACTTCCGCGGCGAGTTATTCCCCGGCAGTGCGCAGCTGCTGGGCTGGGCGGACAACCTCATCGAGATCAAGACCATCTGTCACTGCGGCCGCAAGGCCACGATGGTCGTACGTGTCAAGGCCGACGGCACGGCCGAGCGCGAGGGCGCCCAGATCGAAATCGGCGGCAACGAACGCTATGTACCGCTGTGCCGCAGGCATTTTTCGCAAGCTCTTGCCGGAGCAAAGATTCCGGGCTGAATCCGCGCAGCCACTGCGCAAGATTCGTACAGCGCCATCATCGTCCGCACCTGTTGCGTGCGCACAGCAGCAACCGGTTTGTGGTTGTAACTGATGCGTCATGTCATTAACGTGTAGTCCATAAAACACGCAAGGCCGAGCACATGGCCGCGTCCAAAACCGGAGAAACCGATGCGTAACGTCAACGGAGCGATGTTGCTTCGATTCCACAGGTATTGCCTCCCCTTACTAGTCGCCGCAGGTATCGCTCCTCCCGCGCTCGCACAATCCACCGGCACCGAGGCCATTGAAGAAACCATGGGCGAAGTGGTGGTTTCCGCCACGCGCGTGCGGCAGATCGGTCTCGTGAACGAGCAGACGGCGCCGAAGTCGCGCATCAGCATCTCCGGCGAATATCTCGACAAGCAGATCGCCGGGCAGTCGCTGTTCGCGGGTCTCAACCAGATCCCCGGCGTCAACTTCACGAACAACGATCCCTACGGCACCTCGGGCGGCAACCTGCGCATCCGTGGTTTCGACGGCTCGCGCGTGTCGGTGACCTTCGACGGCGTGCCACTGAACGACTCGGGCAACTACGCACTGTTCACCAACCAGATGCTGGATTCTGAACTCGTCGACCGCGTCGACGTGAATCTCGGCACCACCGACGTGGATAGCCCGACGGCTTCGGCCACGGGCGGCACCGTCGCGTATCGCACCAAGCGACCCACCGAAGAAATGGGTGGCGAGGCGGTGCTCTCGTACGGCGAAGACAACTACAAGCGCGGCTTCGCGCGCTTCGACACTGGCCAGTGGGGTGACCTGGGCCTGAAGTCCTTCATCGCGCTCTCGTATTCGAAGTACGACAAGTTCAAGGGTCCGGGCGAGCTCGAGAAGAAGCAGTTCAACGCGGGCTTCCGCCAGGACTGGGAGAACGGCAACTTCATCGCGATGTACCTGCACTACAACGAGAATCGCAATGCGTTCTACAAGAACGCGTCCGCGCAGCAATTCGCCGACTTCGGTCGCGAATACGACTACCTCGATTCGTGCACGCGCGATCCGCTGACGCCGGGCACGCGCGACGACGAGAACCGCACCATCGTCACTCCGCCGCCGCCCGCGGCGGCCAACGACGACCTGCGCAATCCCACCAGCTGCACCAACTACTACGGCGTGCGCATCAATCCCTCCGACACTGGCAACGTGCGCGTGCAGTCGCTTTGGAACCTGGGCGAGAACCTGCGCCTGACGTTCGACCCGTCCTGGCAGTACACGCTGGCCAATGGCGGCGGCACCACGCTCATCAACGAGTCGCCGGGCACCTCGGCCGACGTTCGCCCCATCGGCACCGCCAACGTGGCCGGCTGGGACCTGAACCGCGACGACGACATCCTCGACAACGTGCGCTTCTACACGCCCAACAACACCAACACCAAGCGCTGGGGCGCGACGGCTTCGTTGATCTGGGACATCAACGAAGACAACCGCATGCGCGTGGCGTACACGTACGACCGCGCCCGCCACCGCCAGACCGCGCAGTGGGGTGAAATCCTGGGCACCGGCCCGGTGGAGAACGTGTTCGCTGGCCGCCAGGGTGAACGCGTATACGCCGCCGACGGCGACATCCTCCGCGGTCGCGACCGCTTCTCCGTCGCGCTGCTCAACCAGTTCGCGGCCGAGTGGCGCGGACAGTTCGCCGATGACCGGTTCGCCGCCAACGTCGGTGTGCGCGCGCCGTTCTTCAAGCGCGAGCTGAACCAGTACTGCTACACGCCGAACGGCGGAACGGGCAGTTCCTCCACGACCTTCGCGTCGAGCACGCTGTGCACTTCGCGCGCTCCGACCGCCACGCTGGCCAATGGCAACGTGATCTTCCAGGCCAACCCGATGGGCGCCATCGAGTACATCGCTCCGTGGAGCGAAGAAGTGGAATTCGACGACATCCTCCCGGTGGTGGGTCTCACCTTCAACGCCACGGACAACCAGCAGCTGTATCTCTCGTATGCCGAGGGCCTGTCCGCGCCGCGCACCGACAACCTGTATTCGGTGCGCCGCCAGCCGGACGGCAGCGTGGGCAGCCCGCTGCCGGAATCGGAGATGACCCAGTCGTATGACCTGGGCTGGCGCCTGAACTCCTCGCGGCTCATCGCCTCGGCCGCGATCTACTACATCGACTACACCAATCGCATCGTGTCGGCGTTCGACCCCGAACTCGGCTTCAGCGTGGATCGCAACGTCGGCGACGTGAAGGTGCAGGGCTTCGATCTGCAGTTGGGCAAGCAATTCGGCGATGCCTTCGCGCTCACGGCCTCGGCGGCCTACAACGACAGCGAATTGCAGGATGACATTCCGACGGCGACCGTGCCGATTCCGACCGCCGGCAAGAAGGTGGTCGAAACGCCCGAATGGACTTTCTCGGCGCGCGCCGACATCGACGTGACCGACAACCTGCACGTCGGCCTGCAGGGCAAGAAGGTGGACGAGCGCTTCTCCACGGACCTCAATGACCAGTCGGCCCCGGCGTACACGGTGTTCGACCTCGACATCACTTACAACTTCGACTTCGTGGGCACCAAGGGCGCCGAGCTGCAGCTCAACGTGACCAACCTGCTCGATGAGGAATATTTCGGGAGCATCTCGTCGTCGATCGGCGGCCCGGGTTCCACCGCGTTCTACTGGCTGGGCGCGCCGCGTACGGTCATGGGTTCGATCAAGATCAACTTCTGACGCGGCGCCGCTCGCCCTTTCCAGGTGCGCGGCTCGATCGCGGCATGGCTGCTGGTGGTGAGCGGGCTCGCGCCCGTCGCCACCGCGGCTGACTCTCCCGAAGCGGCGCCCGGAGTCATCCGGGTCGCGACCTTCAACAGCAGTCTCAACCGCGGCGCGCAGGGCGAGCTGCTGCGCGATCTTTCCTCGCCCGGGGATACGCAGGCTGCCGCGGTCGCGGAAATCATCCAGCGTGTGCGGCCGGACGTGGTGCTGCTGCTCGAGTTCGACTACGACGCCGCGGGCGCCGGGCTCGCCGCCTTCCAGTCCAACTACCTGGGTCGCCCGCAGAACGGGCAGCCCGCGATCCGCTACGAATACAGCTGGTTCGACGCGAGCAACACCGGGCAACCATCCGGCTTCGATCTCGACAACGATGGCCGGGTTGCCGGCGGCGGCGATGCGCTGGGCTTCGGGGAATTCCCGGGGCAATACGCGATGGTGCTGTTGTCGCGGTTTCCCATCGACATTGGCGACATCCGCACCTTTCGCAAATTCCTGTGGCGCGACATGCCGGGGGCGTTGTTGCCCGAGAACTGGTATTCGCCCGAAGAGCTCGCCGTGTTGCCGCTGTCGTCGAAAAGCCATTGGGATGTGCCGGTACGCATCGGCAAGCGTGAGCTGCACCTGCTGATCAGCCACCCGACACCGCCGACCTTCGACGGCGCCGAGGATCGCAATGGCCGGCGCAATCACGACGAGATCCGCTTCTGGCGCGACTACCTCACACGCGGAAAATCCGGCTATATCCGTGATGACCGCGGCCACCGCGGCGGGTTTCGCGGCGGCGACTACCTGGTGATGGGCGACCTGAATTCCGATCCCGTGGATGGCGAAAGCCTCAAGGACGGCATCCGCGGGCTGCTGGCCGTGCCCTCGGTCAACGCGGCCATCGTGCCGGCCAGCGACGGCGCGGCCGAAGCGAGCCGCGTGCAGGGCGGCGTCAACCTCGCGCAGCAGGGAGATCCGCGCAACGACACCGCCGACTTCAACGATCGCTTCGCCGGCAACCTGCGCGCCGACTATCTACTGCCGTCGCGCACGCTGAAGGTGTGCGCCGCCGGCGTGTACTGGCCAGCGCAGGGCGAGGCCACGGCGTCGCTGGTCTGGGGCCAGCCGCCGCCGAGCTCCGACCACCGGCTGGTGTGGCTGGACATCAGCGCAGGCGCAGCTCGATACCCACCGGGCAGTGGTCCGACAACCAGTGATCCTTCGCGTCCTGGTCGTTGAAGACCACGCGCACGAACGAGTTTTTCTGCACGATCTTCGCGAGGTCGCGTCCCAGCAGGATGTTGTCGATGTACTCGCGATACTCGCTGTCGGTGGTACAGGGAGTGAACCGGGCGCGCCCGGTGATGTTGGTCAGGGCGGCCGCCGGCAGCCCCGCGGCACTGATCTCGGGATAGACGTTCAGCAGCTTTCCGTCGGCGTCACGCGCCGGGCCCTTCTCGACCGTGAAACGGCGATTGAAGTCGCCGAGCAGGCCGAAGCGACGACCCGCGCGTGCCTCGCCTTCGATCCAGGCCTTGAGCGGCGCCACCTGGCGTGAGAGCAGCTCGCAGTTGCGGCCTTCGGCGGTCAGCGGCCCCGCCGGACAGCCGGATTTCAGATGCACGGACATCAGGCGGAATTCGTTGGCCGTGCCCGGAAAGAAGGTGGCGACCACACCGCGGCGCACCGCGTTGTCCAGCGACAGCGCTTCGTATTCGTTCTCGCAGCGGAACGGCAGTCCGCGCCGGATGGCGAAGCCGTTCTTCTGCGTATGCGCGCGTGTGCTGAAGCAATAGTCATAGCCGGGAAACACCAGCGCGGCCGCGTCGGGACCGTCGACCTCCTGCAAGGCCACGATATCGGCGTCCAGGGAGGCGGCGTATTTGCGCAGCGTGGCGTAGTCATCCGCGTTGCGCGGTTCACGCTTGGTGATCGCGCAGGGCAAGGTGCGATCGTCGCCGCCCACCAGGCCGCCCTGCACCGCGCAATCGTTGCGGAGCGCGATGTGGGTCTCCGGCGTCATGAGATATTCGACATTCCAGCTGGCGAGGCGCACGCGCGCGGCACCGGACTTCCAGGGACCGATACCCGGCAGCTCCAGCACCGGATCCTCGGTGCGCAGGCCGGCGTACTTCTGGTCCACCGTTTCATAGGGATCGGTCCACGAGCCGTACACCGGGTTCGGCAACACGAACCAGGTATCGCCGAACCGCGGCTCGAGCCGTTCGCGGTCGCCGGCATAACGGCGCGGATCGACGAAGTCGCCGAGGTCGTCACCCACCAGCGCCACGATCCGGTAGTTGGATGCGACGAAGGCGCGACGCTGGGTCTTGAGACTGACGTTCCACTCGGGCCGCTCGTTGCGCAACAGCAGGCGCTCGGGATTCGCATCGATGCCCAGCGCTGCCAGGTTGCGCAGCGTGGCCGTCTTGGCCGGGCAGGCATCCTCCGCCGTGGGCGCTGGCGCCTTGCAATCGCGGTTCGTGATGTAGAACACCGCGTGTCCGAGCCGGCGTGCCGCCGCGATGAACTCGCGCGCGCCGGGCACGGCCTCGGCTTCACCGGCGGCGACCCACTCACCCCAGCTCTTCGAGCTGTAGGAGGCACCATCGCGCAGCAGTCGCGCCTGGTAGACGGTGTTGTCGAGCACGGTTTCGTCGAGATCGAGGATCACGGCCGTGGGCATGCGCGCCAGGACTTCTGCGGAGACGCCCTGTTGCTCCAGCGCGGCGCTGCCCGGCCCCGGTGCGGAGATGCTCTCTTCCGCCAGGCGGTAGACCTGGCGGGTCAGCGCGCGGAACTCGGGGGCGCGCTGCATCCAGAGAGTGGCATTGAGCTGTTCGCGTCCTGGCGGCTCGTCGGCTCGCGCCGTGATCGTCGAAGTGAAGCAAGACAGGACCAAGAGAGAGTGGATCCATCCACGCGCCATGAAACCTCCATACTCAACGCGAACTCCTGGCGCGAAGTATGGGGACATTCCTGATTTCCTAGCAAATGGGGACGCGCCTGGGTGCGCTGACGGTCTGGGGACGCCGAGGCCCGTCCCCTTTTCCTAGCAAATCAGGAATGTCCCCATTAACCGGTTTCGGCGAGGGCGGTGTTCTGCCAGTCGTTCTCGAGCAGGTCGAGTGGCTCGACGCGCAGGTAACGCAAGGCATCGACGGAATTGCAGGGCTTGGCGAACAGGAAGCCCTGCGCGAGCGAGCAGCCCATGCTGCGCAGGATTTCGAGTTGCTGCCAGGTCTCGATGCCCTCCGCGACCACCTGGATGTTCAGGCTGCGGGCCATCGCGATGATGGCGCTGACGATGGCGTGATCGGACGGATCGCTGGCGATGTCGCGCACGAAGCTGCGGTCGATCTTGAGCGAGTCCACGCGCCAGCGCTTGAGGTACGACAGGGAGGAATACCCGGTCCCGAAATCGTCGATGGCGATCTTCACGCCCAGGTCGCGCAGGCTGGCGAGCGCGTCCTCGCGGAATTCGCCGCTGCGGTTCTCGAACAGCGAGCCCTCGGTGAGCTCGAGCGCGATGAGCTGCGGGCCGATGCGGAAGCGCTCCATGGCCTGCTGCATGAGTTCGCGCAGGCGGATGCGCTCCAGCTGCACCGCCGAAACGTTCATGCTCACGGGCACGAGATGCGCGCCCTGTTCACGCCACGAGGTGATGTCGCGCCCCAGCCGGTCGAGCACGAACTGGCCGATGGGAATGATGAGGCCGGTCTCCTCGGCCACCTCGATGAAGCGTTCCGGCGACACGTAGCCCTGCGACGGGTGTTTCCAGCGCAGCAACGCCTCCAGGCCCGCGACGCGTCGCGAGTGGATGTCGATGATGGGCTGGTAGTGCACGTCGAACTGCTGCAGCTTGAGGCCGGCGCGCAGGGACGACTCGATGGCCACGCGCTCCTTGAGCTCGCGGTCCATCTGCGGCGAAAACACCTGGAAATTGTTCCGGCCGCGATCCTTGGCCTGGTACATCGCGGTGTCCGAATGCTTGAGCAGCTCCACCATGGTGGCGCCGTCCCGCGGGAACATGCTGACACCGATGCTCACGGTGGCCACCAGCGCGCGACCGTCGATCATGACGGGAGCGCTGAGCACTTCGTTGATGCGGGTCGCGGCGATCGCCACTTCGTCCGGCGACGTGACTCGGTTCAGCACCACCACGAACTCGTCGCCGCCCATGCGGACCACGATATCCGCGGGTCGCACCGCCGCGCGCACCCGCTTGGCGATTTCCTGCAGCAGCTTGTCGCCGACCTCATGGCCACGCGAGTCGTTGATGTGCTTGAAGCGGTCCAGGTCGAGGAACAGCACGGCCAGCATGTGGCTGGCGGCCTGGCAACGCGCCAGCGCCTCGGGCAGATGCGCCTGCAAAAACAGGCGATTCGGCAGCCCGGTGAGGTGATCGTGATTGGCGAGCTTGTCGAGACGCTGCTGGTTGGCCAGCAGCTGGCTCTGCGCTTTCTTTCGTTCCGACAGGTCGCGCATCAGGTACGACACCAGTCGGCGGTCGCTCGACTCGATGGGGACGCAGCTCACCTCGACGTCGATCTGCCGACCGTCCTTGAGCCATTGCACGAGTTCGATGCCGCGACTGGGCTCCACGCGCGCCAGCGTTGCGATGACGGGATCCTGGCTGTCATTCGGCCCGCGCAGTACGGACAAGACGGAACGCCCGCGCAGTTCGTCCAGCGTGAAGCCCAGCTGTTGCTGGACGGCCGGATTCGCATCGACGATCTCGCCGGTGCGCGCGTCGGCCACCAGCATGCCGTCCTGGGCCTGCTCGATGATGGCGCGGTAGCGCGATTCGAGCGCGATGCGATCCGCGTTCAGGCGCCGCGAGCGCGCCACCAGCAACATGGCGACGATGGTGAAGCCGCCGACCAGCAGGCCGAGCAGGATGGTCTGGTAGAGCGTGGTGCGCTTGGCCTGGGCCGAGGCGCTGCGCGGAATCTCCAGCTGCAGCAGCCAGACGGGCGCGCCCAGTTCGTCGCGCATGATGAGATAGCCATTGATGTGGCTGCGCCCGGCGGCGCGAGTCAGGAGGTTGGAGGTGAGTGGCGAACGCCGCACCCACTCGCGGACCTCGTCGGGAACACCGGCGCGCTCCAGCTGGGTCACCGGGTAGCCGGTCACCGGCCACGGCGAGAATCGGCCCATGCGCTCGACCACGGCCGGCGTGAAGGCGCGCGCGAATGCGATCCAGCCGTGCGGTTGTCCCGCACCGGAGCTGTCGAAGATCGGCCGCACGGCAAACAGCGCGGGACCTCGGGCGCGTTGGATGATGCCGCGCACGCCGTCGCCGATCGAATTCAACTCCCCGGTGGCCACGCCCTGCTTGAGAGCCGCCAACAGGTCCGAATCCGGCGGAATCTCGTATTCCTGGGAGGACATGCCATCGATGGCAAACGACGCGCGGATCTCGAGGTTGCGATCGACCACCAGCAGGGTGTCGACGTTCATGCGCACCAGCGCACCGGCGGTCGCCGAGTTCGCGAAGTACTCCGTGCGCAGGCCACGCGCGAATGCCGCGGCCTCGTTGGAGATGGCGTATTCGCCGAGCGACGACTGCAGGTCGTCGAGTTCGGTTTCATAGCCGCGCACCAGCTGGCGGCTCTGCATGTCGACATCGCGCGATTCGATGTCCGCGACGTTCACCAGCCAGCCGCGCTGCGACCATCCGTAGAACACCACGAGAATGATGGCGACCACCGCGCCGATTACGGGCAATGGAGATCGCCGGATCCTCGTTTTGGCTTCCGTAGCGCTGGTGCGGGTCATAGCGTGAACTGCGTCACGGGCTCTTCTGGGTCACTCTTAATAGTGCCCCGCGTACCCGGGCGCCCCCACCGAACTGCGCACAATTCTCGGGAAAGTCCGGCGCGAAACGGTGCCCGCCGCGTGATTGTTAGCGTCCGCGGCCTCGTTTCCGGGCTCCGCTGGCCCCCGCGTCTCCACGACGGCCACCCGACTTCACAGAACGTATGACACCGGTTACCTTACGGGACAACGAAAACAGGGATCCGGCGCGCTGGCAAGCATCCCCGCGGAAATGACAGCTCGCGCCACCAGAGTGCATGCGCGTGATTGCGGCTGGCGATGCCGCACCGGAAAATGCACGTCCCGCGGCGCCCGTCGCCGACGTGTACCGGAGAAGGTTGATGAACAAGGATCGAATGAGTGTGCTCGCCGCGATGATGGAACAGGCCGTGATCCCGGTCTTCTATCATCCCGACGTCGAGGTCTGTAAGAAGGTCATCCAGGCCTGCGCGAACGGCGGCGCCAAGTGCATCGAGTTCACCAACCGCGGCGACTTCGCCTCGCACGTGTTCTTCGAAGTCACCCGGTATTTCGACAAGGCCGACCCGAGCGTCATCATGGGCGTCGGCTCGATCGTCGATGCGCCGACCGCGGGCATCTATATCGCCAACGGCGCGAAGTTCGTCGTCGGCCCCATCCTCAATGCCGACGTCGCGAAGGTCTGCAACCGCCGCTGCATTCCCTACTCGCCCGGCTGCGGCTCGGCCAGCGAAATCTCCTACGCGCACGAACTCGGCTGCGAGATCGTGAAGGTGTTTCCGGGTAGCTCGGTGGGTGGTCCGGAGTTCGTCAAGAACGTGCTCGGTCCCATGCCCTGGACGAAGATCATGCCCACCGGCGGTGTCGAGCCCACCGAGGAGTCATTGCGCAAGTGGTATGGCGCCGGGATCGTTGCCTGCGGCATCGGCAGCAATCTCATCACCAAGGAGCTGCTGGCCAAGGCCGATTACGCGGGCATCGAGGCCCGCGTGCGCGACACGGTGAAGCTCATCAAGACGATTCGTGGGAAGTAAGAAGACACATGACTGACAACGTTCTGAAGATCAAGACCGCCGCCGAGACCCGCTGGGACTGCGCCTCGTTCGGCGAGGTGATGCTGCGATTCGATCCGGGTTTCGGCCGCGTGCGCAATGCGCGCAGCTTCACCGTGTGGGAAGGCGGCGGCGAATACAACGTCGCGCGCGCCATGCGCAAGTGCTGGGGCAAGCGCGCCACCGCCATCACCGCCCTGCCGGTCAACGACCTGGGCTGGCTGGTCGAAGACCTCATGATGCAGGGCGGCGTCGACACCTCGAAGATCATCTGGCGGGAATTCGACGGCCTCGGCCGCAACACGCGCGTCGGTCTCAACTTCACGGAGAAAGGCTTCGGCATCCGCGCGGCGCTCGGCTGCTCGGATCGCGGTCATTCCGCCGCCTCGCAGATCAAGCCGGGCGAAGTGAACTGGGAAAAGATCTTCGGGGAGGAAGGCGTGCGGTGGTTCCACACCGGCGGCATTTTTGCCGCCCTCGCCCCCAATACCTCGGAAGCCGTGATCGAGGCGGTCGAGATCGCCCGCAAGCACGGCACCATCGTGTCCTACGACCTCAACTATCGCGCCTCGCTGTGGAAGAGCCAGGGCGGCAAGGAAGGTGCACAGAAGGTCAATCGCAACATCGCGAAGTACGTCGACGTGATGATCGGCAACGAAGAGGATTTCACCGCCTGCCTGGGCTTCGAAGTCGAAGGCCTCGATGAGCACATCTCGGCCATCGACCCCGCGAACTTCAAGAAGATGATCCAGGCGGCCGCGAAGCAGTTTCCGAACTTCAAGGTGGCGGCCACCACGCTGCGCAATGCCAAGACCGCGTCGTTCAACGACTGGTCGGCCATCCTCTACGCCGGTGGCAACTTCTACCAGTCGATGATGCGCGAGGATCTCGAGATCTACGATCGCGTCGGCGGTGGCGATGGATTCGCTTCCGGCCTCGCCTACGGCTTCCTCGAAGGCAAGGGACCCCAGGCGGCGGTCGAGTACGGCGCCGCGCACGGCGCGCTGGCGATGACCACGCCGGGCGACACCTCGATGGTGAACGTCAAGGAGGTCGAGGCCGTGATGAAGGGCAAGGGCGCACGCGTCATCCGCTGACGGTCGACGTCAGGCAAAAAAAAAGGGGAGGCATTGCCTCCCCTTTTTCGTTTCAAGGCAACTTCGCTTAGAACGAACCGCTCACACCGAACAGCACCTGACGGCCTGGCGCGAACGAGGCGCGCGGCATCAGTGCGTCATTGTTGAAGTACGTCAGCAACTGCTCGTTGGTGAGGTTCTGCAACTCCAGGCTGATGGAGATGTCGGTCTCCGTCGGCAGCTTGTAGCTGAAGGACGCGTCGAGGTAGCTGCGCTTCTGCGCGTAGTTGTCACCCGGCATGCCGTTCTCGTTCACCGGGAACTGCTCGATGAACGAATCACGCACCGACCACGTCAGGCGGCCCGAGAACCCGAAGTTCTCGTAGAACGCCGTGAGGTTGTAGGTGTACGGCGAGAGGCCGTAGATGGCGCTCGAGGGCTGGCCCGGCAGGCCACCTTCCGACTCCTGGTCGATGTGCGTGTAGTTCAGCGAGAAGCCCGAACCCTGCAGCAGCATGTCCAGCGGCTGCACGTAGGTGAGCTCCCAGCCTTCCAGCGTGATCACCTCGGTGGTGTTCTGGCGCTGGTCGACACGGACGATGGCATCGTTCGGATTGCCGGTGGTGCACTGGCAGGCCGCATTCGCGGCGTTGCGCAGACCCGTCTGCGTGGCGATCGGCAGCGTCGCGAAGTCGAGTCCGAGCTGACCGAACGGCGTGGGCGTGCCCACCACCGTGGTGTAGCCGTCGATCTCCTTCATCCACGCGTTGACCGCGACCACGCCCAGGCCGGAATCGCCGAAGTACCACTCGAGGCCGAGGTCGTAGTTGTCGGAGAAGTACGGCGACAGGGTCGGATTGCCGATGGTCAACACGTCGCCGGTGACGCTCAGCGTCTGGTTCGGCGCAATGTCACCCGGCTGTGCACGGGTCATGGTGCGCGAGGCCGCGGCACGCAGCAGGAAGCCGTGACCCAGTTCGCTGGCGACGTTGAAGCTCGGCAGCACCTTGTCGTAGTCGGCGTTGTCTTCGACGTAGTAACGGATCGAGCCTTCGGGCGCATTGCGGTTGATGAAGCCCGAAATGAACTGGTCGGTCTGGATGTAGCGCGCACCGACGTTGTACCGCAGGTTGCCGAGGATCTCGAGCTGGCCATTGGCCTCGAGGTAGATGGCGTCGGTCACCTCGTCGATGACGCGCGGGTTGTAACCGGCGACGTTCAGGCCGCCGGCCAGTCCGACCGCCAGTTCATCTTCGAAGTAGTCGATGTTCGTCGCCGGATCGAGCAGCCGGTAGTTGGGCAGCGCCCAGCCGTTGTTCAGGCCGACGTCGAAGTCGGAGGTTTCGTAGAGCGCGCCATGCGTCCAGGTCTGCATGAAGTTGCCCAACTGCGCATCCGGCACGGCCACTTTCGCATTGGCGATGCCACCCGCGGCCGCCAGCGCATTCACGCACTCGGTGCGGGCCACGCTGGCCGCGACGTTGCCGCCGTCGGTGGCGCAGCTGGTGGTTTCCCAGTTGGTGATTTCACGATGGAAAGTGTCGCGGCTGAAGCCCGCGCCGAGCTTGAAGGCGTCGTTGAAGGCGTACTCGCCTTCCAGCCGGCCACCCTTCTGCCACACCTCGCGTTGCACCGGCTGAATGCGCAGCGCATTCCAGGTCCAGAAGCCGAGGTTGTTCAGGTCCGCGCTCGGGGTCACCTTGATCACGCCGTCGCCCGTGGCGTCGAGGTCGACCGTGATGCCGGTATTGAGCCGGGAGTTGAACAGGTAGGTGTTGGTGGAACGGAACCAGTTGCTGTGGTTGTAGTTCAGCGAGGTATCGAGCGTGAACTTCTCGCCGATGGTCCACTTGAACCCGGTGTTGAGATTGATGAAGTCCGTGTCTTCGTGGTACGGCCGGTTCTCGTTCAGCCACTGTGGATTCACCAGCGTGGCGTGCGTCACCACGTTGTCCTCGTTGACCTCGACATTCAGCGGGATGTTGTTGTTCACGTTGCGCACGGCCAGGTTCAGGTCGTTGCGCTCGTACCCGTGATCCGCTTCCGAATACAGGCTGTCGAAGAAGAACTCGAGGTTCTCGCTGGGCGCCCACTGCATCGCGAGGATGGCGGACGTGGTCTCACGCTCGCCGATGAGCATGTCCGGACGGGCCAGGCGCGGGAAGATGGCGTAGCTCAGCTGGTTGCAGGAGATGCCCGAACTGCCGCCGGGCGTGTCGCCGGCGCCGCAGACGCGGACCTGCTGCGCGGTGGCCGCGTTGTTGTCGTGATCCCAGAGGTACTGGCTCAGCATGGCGTCGTAGGCGCCGCCGGTGGGCAGGGCCGTCGACCAGCTCTGCGACGCGTTGCCGTAGCCAGGCGTCGGGTTGCTGGGAACGGTCGGATTCACGCCGGGGATGGCGCGCGAGTTACAGCCGGGCTGTGTGTTCGGGCAGCCGGGGGTCACGACGTTCGTGAAGCCGATGGTGTTGAAGCCGTCGGAACGATACTTGCGGTTGGAATAGGCCACGCCGCCCAGGACACCGAACTCGCCGCCGCCGACCTCCCAGGTGTTGCTGATGTAGGCACCGAGGCGCGGGCTGAATTCCTCAGCCGATTCCTGGTAGTTGGCCTTGGCCGTGTAGTTGAAACGGAAGCCCTTCTCGTCGAAAGGCCGGGCAATGCGCAGGTCGACGTTTGCCGCCACCGCGCCTTCCACCTGCTTCGCCGTCGGCGTCTTGTTCACCGTGAGCTGCCGGAAGAGTTCCGTGGGGAACAACACGAGGTCGAGGCCGCGGCCCTGGCTGACCGCGTCGATGGTGCTGTCCGAAGACGTTTCCACCGGGGCGCCGTTGAGCGTGAACTGGGTGAAATCGCGGCCGAGGCCGCGGATGGCCACCGAGGTGCCTTCACCGGTGAAGTCGCGCGCGATCTGCACGCCAGGGATGCGCTGCAGCGATTCGGCAAGGTTGAGGTCGGGGAACTTGCCGATGTCCTCGGCGAAGATCGAGTCGGTGAAGGAGACGTTCTCGCGCTTCTCGGCGACCGAGTTCTGCAGCGAGGCACGGAAGCCGGTGACGACGACTTCGCCGAGCTCCTCGCCGTCAGCCGCGGAAGTGGCCGGTGGCGCGTCCTGCGCGTGTGCGCCCGACGCCAGCAATCCGGCGATCGCCGCAGCCAGCGGTGAAATACGAAATAGCGGTGATTTCCCGGTCATATCTAAAGCCCCCTGATGCCGATGAGTTTCTGTGCTTGCGGATTTTTGAACCCGCAGTCTCTGTTCTTTGCCCTGTGGGACAAGCCAGAATTGGTCTGACCGGATACTATCCACGGCAAAATGTAGAAGCAACAATCGGTTAGCTTCGATTTCGCGGCCCGCCCCGTGCCGCACTGCGTGTCCGCACATTGACACCGGTAGTTCAGGCCAGACCACCTTCGCGCAACGCGCGCGCAACAAAAAGGGGAGGCAACTTTCGCTGCCTCCCCCGGTTTGCCGAGCTTTTCTCAGGTCAGAACGTGCCGCGCACACCCAGCAACACGGCATAACCCGGATCGTAGAACGTGCGTGCCGCGTTCTCGAACTGGATGCTGTCGTTGCCCCAGGTCTGGCGCTGCGTCTCGCCGGTGATGTTGATCACGTTGAGCGTGATCTGCGGCTGGGAAGGCAGCCCCTCGAAGGTCCAGCTGGCCGACAGGTCGAGCTGATCGTACTCGTCGGTCCAGAACCGGTTGCCCGTGAGGCCTTCCTGGTTGGTGCCGGAAGCGATCTGCTTGTCGTTGTACACGTAGGACAGGCGGATCGAGGCCGGGCCGTGGTCGTAGTAGATAGTCCCGTTGTACGTGGTCGGCGAGATACCCACCGCCACCGCCGGCTGGCCGTTGCCACCTTCCGGACGCTGCGACACGTCCGTGTAGTTGAGCTGGAACCCGAGGCCATCGGTGATGATGCTCAGCGGCTGCACCCACACCGCTTCGTAACCGCGGATGCGCAACTTGCCCGAGGCGTTCACCTGCTGGGTGGCGTTGACGGTCGCGGCGCCTGGGCCACCGCGCGAGTTGATCGCGCCCTGCTGCTGCTGGCTCAGCGTTTCGAAGGTGATGCCCAGCGGCGCGAGGCTGCTGAACGGCACCACCGACACCTGGCCGATCGTGAAGCCGGTGATCTGCTTCTCGAACAACGTGAGGCCGACGTAGCCTTCGTCACCCGTGTACCACTCGCCACCCAGGTCGATGTTGGTCGACAGGAAGGGCTCGAGCGTCGGGTTGCCGAGGGTCACCGCCTGCGCGGACGGATCGCTGAACGTGGCGTTCGGCAACATGTCGCGCGGGTTGGCGCGCGTGATGGTCTTGGAACCCGCGAAGCGCACCACGACGCTGTCGGTGACGTTCAGCGCGGCGCTGAACGACGGCAGGAACTCGGTGTAGTCGGTTTCAGTGCTGGCCTCGACGATGGTCACGGTCGTGCCATTGTTGAGTGTCACCGGGCCCGCCACGAACTGGTCGGTGTCCACGAAGCGGCCACCGAGGTTGTAGCGCACGGTCTTGTCGAAGAACTCGCTCTCGCCGTTGAACTCGATGTAGTAGCCCATCGTCTTTTCTTCGATCGTGCCGTTGGCGGCGCCCGTCGCGGCGCCCGTGCCCACCGGCGCGTTGTCCGACAGCGCGTGGTAGTTGGTCGCATCGAAGAACGCGTCGTAGTCCACGGAGATGAAGCCGGCCGGGCCCGGAATCAGGTATTGCGACAGGGCCGCCTGCGGCACGGCCGAGCCGGCCTGGCCATTGCAACCCGGCGCGGTCGCGGGCGCGGGAATGTAGGTACCGCCACCGCCGCACACCAGCTGCTGCCATTCACGGCTGTTGTCGCGACCGGAAATACCGCGGTACATCTCGTCCCAGGCCACGCCGACGCTCACGTTGGTGGCATCGTCACCCCAGGTGAAATCGAGATGCGCGCCCTCGTTCTTCACCAGGCGCTTCTCGTTCTGGACGTTGACGCGACCACCGCCGCTCCACACCCAGCCGATGCCCGGATCGTTGAGATCGACGTTGGTGGTGATGTCGACGAAGTCGCCGCCCGTGTTGTCGAAGTTCGCCACGATGCCCTGGTTGAGCGGCGTGTTCACGAGGATGGTCGGCGCCTCGCGGAAGAACCAGCTGCGGCTCTTGTTGTAGGCGAGGTCGAAACGCATGGCATCGTTGAACTGCCAGCGCATGCCGGGGTTGAAGCCCCAGTAGTCCACCTGCTCGTCGTACGGGCGCGCTTCGAGGAAGAACTGCGCGTTCGCGAACGTGGCGCTGGTGACGACGTTGTTCTCGTCAACCTCCATGGCGGTCGGGATCATCGCGCCGTTGCGACCCACGAGGTTGATGTCGAGGCGGTTGAAATCGCGCTTCGCTTCGGAATAAAGCGTGTCGAAGTAGAAGTTCAGCTCATCCGAGGGCCGATACTCGAACGACACGAGACCCGAGTAGCGATCGCGCGTGCCATCCAGGTAGGCGGGACGACCGAGGCGCGGAATGATGGCCTGGTCGATCTGGCGCAACGTGAGCCCCGGGTTCAGCTGTTGCAGGTAAGCGCCCGTGATGAGCGTTCCCGCCGGCAGGTTCGCGCCCGCGTTGTTGGGCACGGTGTTGGGAATGACCCAGCCGTTGCCGCCACCGACGTTGCAACCGCTGAATCCACCCGCACCCGATGTCGGGTTGATGGCCGGGGTCTGCACCGGCGGCGCGACACCGCACTGGTTGTAGCTGATGTTCGGATTCGTGTAGCCGATGGTTTCGAAGCCATTGGTGGTCGAGTCGTTGCTGACGCCCGCGAAGCCCGCGAGGATGCCGAACGTGTCGTTGGTCCAGCTCGCGGTGAGCGCGCCACGGGGATTGATCGTGCCGCTCTCCTCGCCGTAGTTGGCCTGCAGCTGGTAGTTGAAGCGCGTGCCCGGGTTGTCGAAGGGCCGCGCCGTGCGCATGTCGACCGTGCCAGCCGCGCCGCCTTCCAGCTGGCTCGCCGTCGGCGACTTGCTCACGTCCAGTCGCGTGAACAGTTCCGTCGGGAACAAGTCCAGGTCGACTTCGCGATTCTGGCCCTGGCCGTCGACGCGCCCGGTGGACGCGACGCCGAACGCGGCGCCATTGATGGTGGTCTTGGTGAAGTTGGTGTTGAGGCCGCGGATCGCGACGTTGAGGCCTTCGCCGTTCACTTCACGTGACAGCTGCACGCCGGGAATGCGGTTCAGTGATTCGGCGATGTTGAGGTCCGGGAATTTGCCGATGTCTTCGGCGAACACCGAGTCCGAGAACCCGACGGATTCGCGCTTCGCATTGGTCGCGTTCTGCAGCGACGCACGAAAACCGGTCACGACCACTTCTTCGACTGTTTCCGCATCGCTGCCGCCCGCGGGCGCGTCCTGCGCTGCGGCATTTGCCGATGCCAGCACCGCGGAGATCGCGGCGCTCAATATGGATACCCTGAAATACGGTGAATTGCTGCTCATGTTGTCGCCCCTCCAGGCCATTTGCAGGATTCGCGCTCATGCGCGAAGACCTCGACTGTAGTTAGGCCCGCCGGGGCCCGTGCCGCCGGCGGGACTGGAACTGAGTTCATGCTAGCGGGCGAAATGACAATCACACAACGCCGAAAATCCGTTATTCCCTTGCAAAAAATTCAATTCGTGGCCCACGAGCAACATCGCGGAACGAATCGGAATCGGAATGGATTGCGGATCGCGGCCTAACTATTCGGCGCGGGCCGGATCTCGGGTCAAAAGCATGAGAGGAGGATTTCCGGGATGGCGCGTAATCGCGGATCCGGATTCCCCCGAACTGACCAGGACGCCCGGTGTCACGGAAGTGGGGTGGCCCCGGGCGCGTGGGACAGAACGTAGCAAACTGGTCAGGCCAAAAGCAAGAATCCCCCTTACCAGTCTGGCCAGGCGGGACAGGAGCCAAAGGGGCGACAAACGACGATCTACTTGTTTGCCGCGGTGACCTGTGCGGATACTGCGCGCCATGCCCGAACCCCGACGCCTGTACGAACAGATTTCGCAGAAGCTGGCCAAGGCGATCGCGGACGGCAAATACGACATTGGCCAGCGCCTGCCCTCCGAGCGCGAACTGGCCCAGACCTTCGGCGTTTCCCGGCCCACGGTGCGCGAGGCCATCATCGCGCTCGAGCTCGACGGCCTCGTGGAAGTTCGGCTGGGCTCGGGGGTTTATGTCATGAACCGCCAGCCGCCCGAAGGCAAGGAAGGCGCCAAGGACATCGGGCCGTTCGAGCTGCTCGAAGCGCGCCGGGTGATCGAAGGCGAAGCCGCCGCCCTGGCGGCGCTGCGCATCGACGAAGCGCAGCTCAACGAGTTGTCGAACCTCATCGCCGAGATGCGCAACGACAACAAGCAGAACGAGATCCTCATGAGCGAGGAAGCGGACCGCCGCTTCCACGAGCTCATCGCCAGTTCCACCCAGAACAGCGGCATCATCGCCGCGGTCCAGATGTTGTGGGATGCGCGTGCGCGCTCACCGCAGAGTCATTCGATGGACGACAAGGGCCGCGCCCGCGGCCTGAAACCGCCCATCGACGAACACAGCGCCATCCTGCGCGCGCTCAAGCGGCGCGACCCGGAAGCGGCCCGCGCCTCGATGCACGAGCACATTTCGCGCGTCATCGAAGACATGCTCAAGGTGACCGAGGTCGAAGAGATGGAGCGCGCCCGCGCGGTCGCCGCCGAGAAACGGCGGCGCTATTCGCCGGTGCCGCGCCGCGCTAGCGCGCGCTAAGCGCGCCTGGGCAAAGCGGCGTAGATCAATGCCGCGCCGATGACCGCGAAACCGCCGGCCACGGTCGCCGCGCCCAGGGCGCCATTCAGCTTGACCAGTTCTACGATGTGAACCCATTGGTTCATCACGTAGGCGCCGAGCGTCAGGCCGGCAATCGCCACGAGCAGACCGCTCACCGCGAGCCCCTGGTGCGTGCGGCTGGTGTCGAGGGCGGCGTCCACGTCCACCGGCGTGAACCGGCCACGGAACCAGAGCCAGAAAATGAGCAGGCTGGTCAGGTGCATGGCACCGGCCCAGACGAAAACCAGCTGTTGATTGCCGGTCCACTCGACGATGAGGCCCACGACCAGCGTCATGAACATGCCACCAATGCCACCGGCGGTTGCACCCAGTCCCACGACCGAACCCGAGACCTTCTGCGGAAAGAGATCCGTCGCGCTGGTAAATAGATTGGCAGACCAGGCCTGGTGCGCACCGGTGGCAATTGCCATGAAGGCTACGCAGGTGGGCAACGAGTCGGCGTAGTAGGCGAAGATGGACGCGGGCATGCACACCGCGGCAATGAGCATTGCCGTCATGCGTGCCTTTCCAACCGACCAGCCGCGTTTGATCAGTGAGCTCGAAAGCCATCCACCGAGAATGGATCCCACGGTCGAGCCGGCGTAGATGACCGCAATCCAGATGCTGGCCCCAAGCGCCGGCTGGTCGCGCTCCGCCTCGAGGTAGGAAGGCAACCAGAAAAGATAGAACCACCACACCGGATCGGTGATGAGTTTGCCGATGATGAACGGCCAGATATCGCGATAGCGCAGGAGGCGCGTCCACGGCACATGCAGCGCCTGCTGGGCGGCGGGCTGCCCCGCCTTGATGTATTCGAGTTCCTCCTGGCCAACCCGCTTGCTCTGTTCCGGCGCATCGAAATACAGCTGCCAGAAGAAGAGCCAGAGAAGACCGATGGCACCGATGAACACAAATGCCATCTGCCAGCCGAAGGCATTCGAGATGGCGACCGTCCCCCAGGAAACCATCACGCCAACGCTGGTGCCGGAGTTGAAGATACCGGTGGCCAGGGCGCGTTCCTTCTGCGGGAACCACATTGCCACGGCCTTGATGGACGCAGGGAAGTTGGCGGCCTCGGCCACGCCGAGGACGAAGCGCATGATGATGAATCCCATCACCCCGGCAACGAGGCCATGGCCTGCCGCCGCAACCGACCACACCACCAGGGCGAGGGCGAGTGCCTTCTTGACGCCGAACTTGTCCACGAACACGCCGATCGCCGACGGAAACGCGGCGTATGCAAACGTGAACGCGAAGGTGATCCACGCGTAGTCGACGTTACTCCAGCCCAGCGCCTTCTCGAGCGTGGTCTTGAGCACCGACAACGAGTTGCGGTCGACGTAGTTGATCGTCGTGCAGAAGAAGAGCAGCGCGCAGATCCACCAGCGGTAATGACCGACCTTGCCCGCGGGCGCGGTGCTCGTATTCATGCAGACCCCTCGTCTACGTCAGAGTTTGTAGGCTTTCTTCGGGAACTCGTAAGCGAGCTGCGGCGCGAGCTCGGCGGCCTCGTCTTCATTGAGACGATGTTCTGCGACCAGGCGCGCGAGGAAGGCGCAATCGATGCGGCGGGCCATGTCGTGGCGTGCCGGAATCGACAGGAAGGCACGGGTGTCGTCGTTGAAGCCCACGGTGTTGAAGAATCCCGCGGTTTCCGTGGTCTGCTCGCGGAAACGCATCATGCCCTCGGGGCTGTCGTGGAACCACCACGCCGGCCCAAGCTTGAGCGCGGGATAGTGCCCGGCGAGCGGCGCGAGCTCGCGCGCATAACTGCTCTCGTCGAGCGTGAACACGATGATGGAGAGATTCGGATCGTTGCCGAAACGATTGAGCAGCGGCCGCAGCGCGCCGACGTAGTCGGTACGAGTCGGAATGTCGGCGCCCACGTTCGGACCGAAGCGGTCGAACAACGGCGCATTGTGATTGCGCCAGGAGCCCGGATGGATCTGCAGCACCAGCTTGTCGTCCAGGCTCATGCGCGCCATCTCGGTGAGCATCTGCCCGCGGAACAGGTCGGCGTCGCCGGCGTTGAGCTTGCCGCTGACCACGCGATTGAACAGCGCCTCCGCGTCGGCCGGGCTCAGGTCGGCGGTGCGGGCGGTGGGATGGCCATGGTCCGTGGACGTGGCGCCCATGACGGCGAAGAACGCCCGGCGCTTGCGGTGCGCGGCCAGGTAGCCGCGCCAGGACAACGCGTCCTCGCCCGTGAGCTCGCTGAATCGCTTGAGATTGTCGAGGAAGCCCACCGCGTCCGGGTCAACGACGTTGTCCGGCCGATAGGCCGTGATGACTCGCCCCTGCCAGCCGCTCTTGCGGATGGTCACGTGGTGGATGAGATCGTCGAGCGGAGATTCCGTGGTGGCCAGCGCCTCGATGTTGAAGCGTTCGAACAGCGCGCGCGGGCGAAATTCCGGCTTCTGGAGGCGTTCGGCGATGCGGTCGTAGGTGGCGTCGGCGTTCTTGGGAGTCAGGGGGATGGGCGCGTCGAAGACACTCGACAGCACCCAGTCGAACCACATGCGCGACGGCGTGCCATGGAACAGGTAGTAGTGCTCGGCAAAGATCCGCCAGATCTTGCGCGAATCGCGCTCCGTATTGCCGCCGTCGACGCGGGCCACGCCGAAGTCCTCGAGCCGGATACCCTGGCTGTAGAGCATGCGGAAGACGTAGTGGTCCGGCGTGAGCAGCAGGCTGGCCGGATCGGCAAATGGCACGTTGTCCGCGAACCATTTCGGGTCAGTGTGCCCATGCGGGCTGATGATGGGCAGGTCCTTGACCAGGGCGTACAGGCTGCGCGCGATTGCGCGCGTGGTGGAGTCAGCCGGAAAAAGCCGGTCAGGATTGAGTTTGGCCATATTGGTAGTATGCGTGCCCCGCTTTCGGCGGGCGACACTAATTGGTAATTCTCGAGGGAGCAATGGGCGTGAGCACTGACGGGACGGGTAAGCCACAGCAGGGATCGGCGCGCGATCGGGAAATCGTAGCTGCAGAGGTGATCGTCACCTGTCCCGCACGAAACTTCGTCACGCTCAAGATCGTTACACGTTCGGGCGTCACCGGTCTCGGCGATGCAACATTAAACGGCCGTGAACTCGCGGTTGCTTCATATCTGAAAGATCACCTGGTACCGAATCTCATCGGTCGCGATGCCGGCCGCATCGAGGACATCTGGCAGTTTTTCTATCGTGGCGCGTACTGGCGTCGCGGCCCGGTGACCATGACGGCCATCGCTGCCGTGGACGTTGCGCTCTGGGACATCCTCGGCAAGATGGCCGGGATGCCGCTGTACCAGCTGCTCGGCGGCCGCTCGCGCGAAGGCGCACTGGTCTACGGCCACGCCAACGGCAAGGACATCGACGAGTGCAGCGCCGAGGTCGGCAAGTACATCGCGCAGGGCTACAAGGCGATCCGCGCGCAAAGCGGCGTGCCGGGCATCAAGAAGGCCTACGGCATTTCAAACCTGAAAAACGCCTACGAGCCGGCGGAAAGCGAGCTGCCGCTCGAGACCGTGTGGTCGACGTCGAAATACCTGGAATTCGTGCCGAAGCTCTTCGAGCGCCTGCGCAAGGATCACGGCAACGAGATCGAACTGCTGCACGACGTGCATCACCGGCTCACGCCGATGGAGGCCGCGCGCCTCGGCCGGTCGCTGGAACCGTACCGCCTGTTCTGGATGGAAGACTCCACGCCCGCCGAGAATCAGAAATCCTTCGAGCTGGTGCGCAAGCACACGGTGACGCCGCTGGCGGTGGGCGAAGTGTTCAATTCCATCTGGGATTGCAAGCACCTCATCGAGAACCAGCTCATCGACTACATCCGGACCACCATCGTGCACGGCGGTGGCATCACCCACGTGCGGCGCATCGCGGATTTCGCGGCGCTGCATTCGGTGCGCACCGGCTTCCACGGAGCCACGGACCTGTCGCCGGTGTGCATGGGCGCCGCCCTGCACTTCGACACCTGGGTGCCCAACTTCGGCATCCAGGAATACATGAAGCACGCGCCGGAGACCGACGAGGTGTTCCCGCACGACTACGTGCTGCGCGAAGGCCGGCTGCACGTGGGCGACACGCCGGGACACGGCGTCACCATCGACGAGAAGCTGGCGGCGAAGTATCCCTACAACCCGAAGCAGTTGCCGGTCGCCCGTCTCGAAGACGGCACCATGTGGGACTGGTAAATGCGCCGGTCGCGGGACCCGGCAGGCACTAACTACCTGCCGGGTTCGAAATAACGCGCGGCAAAGCGCAGGAAAGTCGGCCAGTTGGGAACGGACGTGTGGCCGCCGGCGTGCTGCCGGTAAGCCAGTTCGCCGTCGGTGAGCGGGGTCTCGACCGGCGGGAATTCAGCCGTATCGAGCGCGCGCTTGCCGAGCAGCCGGTACACGGGGCTCGCGGCGACGGTCGCCATGAACATGCCCTTCGGGTCCACCCATCCGTCACCCTGCTCCAGCGTGCCGGCGCCGATGAACAACGGCCGCGGCGCGGCCAGGGCAATGAGTTCGTGCGCGTCCACGGGCAGGTCGTTCACGGTCAGCGGATCGGCGGCGTACTTGATGTAGTTGCCCGCCATCCAGTGGTATTCGCCGCTACCCGCGACGTTCTCCAGCTTCTCGCCCCAGTTGCGGCGCGCCAGTGCCGCACCACCCGCGCCTGACGAGCCGATGAATCCGATGGCGTAGCGAGGCTCGTAGGCCATCGTCACCAGCGCGGCCTTGCCGAAGCGCGACACGCCCTCGATGACGGCGCGCCGGGCATCGACTTCGGGAACCGTCTCGAGGTGATCGAGCAGGCGTGAAGCGCCCCAGGCCCAGGCTCGCAGGGCTCCCCAGTCATCCGGCTTGCGCGGCTGTCCCTGGTTCACGAGGCCGATGATGCCCTTGGTGAGGCCCGCGCCGTTGTCGGCCTGGATGGTGCTGGTCGAGAGGATGGCGTAGGCCCAGCCGCGTTCGATCACCTGCTCCTGCCAGGTCGGCGATGGCGGTGGGTTGGCCCGGAAGCGCTCGCGGAATTCGAACGGGAAGAACTCCACGATGACCGGCACGCCCTTCGCGTCCTTCGGCGTGGTGAGTTCGGCCTCGATGTCGACGGTCACGAGTGGATAGGCCGAATTGTCGACGTGCCCGACGAGCTTGCGGAACAGCACCGGCTTGCCGCCGACCACGTCTTCCCGGCTTTCCTTGACCGTCCAGGTGACGCCGGGCACGTTCTTCGGCAGGCGGCCGTAGATCTCGCGGTCGTAGATCTCCACCAGCTCGGGCCGGCGCTTTTTCCACCAGTCCTTCGCCGATTTCACGGTCTTGCCGTTCTGCAATTTCAGCGGATCGGGCAGTACCGGGTAGGGATTGGCCTTCGATTCATCGTAGTTAGCCGCGTTGGGCGCGTTCGGGTCACGGCCATTGGCGCCCTGGCGGATCTTGCCGATGCCCAGCTTCTCCATCATGAGCTTGTGGTCCTGCTCGGCCGTGAGCTCCACGGGCGGCTTCGGCTCGGCCGCGTGAACCGCGACAGCCAGGAGCAATCCGACAATCAACGCACGCATCTTCAACCCCCTCGCATGAATCAACCGCGCCCGGGCGCGTACGGAAACTTGAGCGACTTGTAGTACTCGAGCGGACGCGCCGGCGCCGCGGCGCCGGCCGGCAAGGGCCGCTTCGAGATCGACTGGAAATACGCGATGCAGGCGTCCCGCCACCACTGCGCTTCCTGTTCCTGGATGGCGAGAAATGCCGAAACCTGTGCGAATCGTTCGGCATCCACCCGGCCCTTCTGCGCCTCCCAGGTAAGACGCATCTGCTTCACTTTTCCGACACCTCGGTCGTAGTGCGTGACGAGTTCGTCCCACAAGGTGCGCCCCGAAGCCATCTTCTGGTCCCAGGACACATGGTGGAACCACAACAGCAGATTCTCCGGGGTCTTCTTCGGATCCGCGTAAATCGCCGCAACCTTGGGGGCATATTGCGCGGTGGCATTGCTGCCTTTTGGCCCGCGTTCGAAGCCAATGCCATTCGCATCTGCACGGTGGTAGTAAGCCGGGTTCCACTCGGGCCGCGACAGTTCGCTGACCCATGGAGCCGGACCATAGTGATGCCCGGTGCCCATGAGATGCGCGAGCCCGAGCGGCGTCATGTAATCGACCACGGCTTCGCGCGAGCCCATCATCATCTCGACCACGGGCTTCACGAACTCGGGATCGTTCGAGAAGGTCATGCGCGCCCATTCCTCGGCGATGGTCTGCGAGCTGACATCCGGATCCCAGGCGAGCCTGCCGAAGGCGTACCAGTTCGCCTGGTCGAAGTGCGAACCCGTCCAGTTGCGGTCGGCGCCGACGTTGGCGACGCCGGCCATGCCCGAGAGCGCGTGGCGGTTCAGCTCACCCGTGACGATCCTGGCCACGGTGGAGCCTTTGCCGGCGGTCCATGTGTCGGCGTCGAGCGCCTCTTCGAAAAGCGGCGCGAGATAGGCCAGGTGCGTGGCGTAGCCCAGGTACTCTTTGGTGATCTGGAATTCCATCATCAGCGGAGTCTTCGGCATCGCACCGAACAGCGGCGAGAACGGCTCACGCGGCTGGAAGTCGATGGGACCGTTCTTCACCTGCACCAGAACGTTGTCGGCGAACTTGCCTTCGAGAGGCACGAACTCCACGTACGCCTGCTTGGCGCGATCTTCGGTGGCGCTGCTCGCGTAGACGAAGGCGCGCCACATCACGATGCCGCCATGGGGCGCGAGCGCCTCGGCCAGCATGTTGGCGCCATCGGCGTGGTTGCGCTTGTAATCCTGCGGCCCCGGCTGCCCTTCCGAGTTCGCCTTCACGAGAAACCCGCCGAAATCCGGAACGTAGCGGTAGATCTCGTCGATCTTGGCCTTCCACCAGGCACGCACCGCCGGATCGAGCGGATCCGCGGTCTTGAGCCCGCCGAGCTCGATGGGCGCGCTGAAACGCGCGGTGAGGTACACGCGCACGCCATAGGGTCGCAATACGCCGGCGACGGCAGCTGCCTTCTCGAGGTAAGCAGGCGTCAGGCTGGTGGCATTGGCGTTGACGTTGGTGAGCACGCTGCCGTTGATGCCGATGGAGGCGCAGGCGCGCGCGTAATCCGTGTATCGCGGGTCGATCCAGCCCGGTAGTTTGTGCCAGTCCCAGATGGACTGCCCCGCGTAGCCGCGCTCGACGTGGCCATCGAGGTTGTCCCAGTGGTCCAGCAGCCGCAGTTTCGTGCGCGGCTGTGACACCACGTCCAATCCGGCACCTTTGTCGAACTGCCGCGGCAGGTTGCGCGTCTGGAGCAGGCGCAGGAAGTGAAACGCGCCGTACAGCGCCCCGACATCGGAATTGCCGGCGATAACGGTGGCCGGCTTGCCGTCGACGGTCACGTCACGGATCACGTAACCCTCGGGACCGACGCGTTCGAGCCCGAGCGACAGTCCGGCGATCACCTTCGAGCTGCGCGGAGTGCCATAGATCAGCGTGCCCGGCCGCGTCGGCTCCCTAACCACCGGGACGGGTGCGCCCGCCAGCCCGCCCAGTGCGGTCACGAGTTCCCGCCCCGCGACAGAGAGCGTGGGCGAGGCATCGGAAACCACCACTTCGCTGCCACTGAACGGTGGAAATTCGCCCACTTGCACTGGGCGGTATCTGAGCCATAAGTCGTACCCATCCTCCGCGATCGCGGGAAGGGACAGGGACGCGGCCACGAGGACCGCCGCAAGCAAACGATGTTTCATGGGTATTGGACTTTGACCGCGAGTAGAATCTATTGTTATCGCTAACTCAGAACGTGCGCCAGTAGTCGCACCCGGGTTGCGGGGAGTCAGATTGAGCGAACCTGCGGATCGCAACGGCGGCGAAGGTACTGCGCGTACCGAGAAAACCGGTCGCCGCAAGGGTGGCGCCGTGACGATTCACGAAGTCGCGCGCCACGCCAGCGTCTCACCAATGACCGTCTCACGCGTCATCAACGGTGAGAGCAACGTGCGCGACTCGACGCGCCAGCAGGTCATGGAAGCCGTTCGCGCCCTCAACTACCGGCCGAATCCCGCGGCCCGACTGCTTGCCGGTGCGCGTGACACCCGGCTCGCACTCATCTATTCCAATCCCAGCGCCTCGTATCTTTCTGAATTGCTGGTGGGCGCGCTCGATGGCTCGCATCGCACGGCCGCGCAGCTGGTGCTGGACCGCTGGGACAATCTCAAGCCGGCGCAGGAAAAGGCCGCCGCGCAAAAGCTCGCCGAAGGCATCACCGGGGTCATCCTGCCGCCGCCACTCTGCGAATCCAAGGCCATCGCCGCGGCCTTCGCGGCCGAAGGCGTGCCGGCGGTAGCCCTGGCCACGGGCCGCGCGCGTGAAGATGTGTCCTGCGTGCGCATCGACGATTTCCGTGCCGCCCGCGAAATGACCCAGCACCTCATCGAGCAGGGCCACACGCGTATCGCCTTCATCAAGGGCCAGCCCACGCAGACCGCGAGCGCACAGCGCCTGGCCGGGTTCGAAAAAGCGATGGAAGAAGCGGGCATCGAAGTCGATCCGGCGTTGGTGATCCAGGGATTCTTCACCTACAAGTCCGGCCTGGAAGCCGCGGAAAAACTGCTGGCTCGCAAGCGCATCCCCACCGCCATTTTCGCCAGCAACGATGACATGGCCGCGGCCGCCATCTCGGTGGCGCACCGGCGCGGCCTCGACGTGCCCAAAGACATTTCCGTGGTCGGCTTCGACGACACGCCGATCGCCACCACCGTGTGGCCCGAACTCACCACCATCCGCCAGCCCATCGCGGCGATGGCGGAAGCGGCCATTAATCTCCTGCTGCAAAAAATCCGCCGGCCCAAAGACCGGCAGTTCACGCAACCAGTCGATCACCTGGTGCCTTTTGAATTGGTCAAAAGAGATTCCGTCGCGCCGCCGCCCAAGGGATAAGTCACTTCGCGCGGACTTCGCGCAGCTTTTCGCCAGCGCGCTTGCTATCTGATAACGCTATCACTAGGCTTTCGCGACCGCTGTACGGGGGGCGCAAAACGCGCACGCCAGCGGGGCAGAAAAACATAATCCATTCAAGGAGATAGCGCGTGTCTCAATCGACGACTCCAGCTCCCGCCGCAACCCACACAGGCCTTCTCATAACACTGACAATTATCGCCGCTCTCGGCGGTCTGCTGTTCGGTTACGACACCGCCGTTATCTCCGGCGCCACTGATTCCATCAAGCAGAATTTCGTCGCGCCGCTCGGCCTGCATGAGAGCGCGCGCATCAGCCTGGAAGGCTGGACCATCTCCTGCGCACTCTTCGGCTGCTTCATCGGCGGCGGCATCGGCGGGCTCGTCGCCCACTGGTTAGGTCGTCGCGGTGGACTGATGGTTGCGGGCGCGCTTTTCTTCTTGTCTTCGCTGGGTTCGGCCTGGCCTGAAGCGAGCATCGGCCACCTGGGCTCCTTGCTCACACCGCTGATCAACGTGTTCGTGTGGGTCTTCAACCTGTTCGGCGCCGAATTGCCGCACTATGGTTTCGGTGAAGTGCTCACGAACTTCACGGGTCACCGCATCTTCGGCGGCATTGGCATCGGTCTCGCGTCGATGCTCGCCCCGATGTACATCGCCGAAATCGCGCCGCCTTCCCGGCGCGGTTCGCTCGTCACCTACCAGCAGATCGCCATCGTCAGCGGTATTTCGCTGGTGTACTTCGTCAATGCCGGCATTGCGACTCTCGGCGACGAGTCGTGGCTGCATGACAAGGGCTGGCGCTACATGCTCGCCTCGTGCGCGATTCCGGCGGGCTTGTTCGTACTGCTGCTGATGTTCGTTCCGGAAACGCCCCGTGGCCTCATGCTCAAAGGCAAGAACGCCAAGGCCAATGAAGTGCTCAACAAGCTGGCCACTCCCGAAGAAGCCAAGGTCGTGCTCGCGGAAATCGACGCCTCGCTCAAGGAGACATCTGGAAAGCTGCTCTCGTACGGCGGCTCGGTGATCATCATCGGCATCCTGCTCTCCGCGTTCCAGCAGCTCGTCGGCATCAACGCAGTGCTCTACTACGGCAAGCAGATGTTCACGAACATGGGCTTCGTCGGTAATGCGGCATTCGCGCAGACCGTAATCATCGGCATTGTGCTCGTGGTGTTCACGCTGGTCGCCACCGCCACCGTTGACAAATGGGGCCGCAAGCCGCTGCTCATTCTCGGTTCGCTGGTCATGACGGTTTCGATGACGGCGCTCGGTTTCCTGTTCTACGCGTACGGCACTTCGGTGGGCGCTCCGGCGGTCGTGGCAGTGTGTATCTACATTGCGGGCTTTTCGTTGTCCTGGGGCCCGGTGGTGTGGGTGCTGCTCGCGGAGATGTTCCCGAATTCCATTCGCAACAAGGCGATGGCCATCGCCGTCGCGGCGCAGTGGCTGATGAATCTGATCGTCTCGTGGACCTTCAACATCATGGACAGCCATTCCGGCCTCACGGCGTCCTTCAACCATGGGTTCGCATACTGGGTGTACGGCGGATTCAGCCTGCTGTCCGCCCTCTTCGTCTGGAAGTTCGTGCCCGAGACCAAGGGCAAGACGCTCGAGGCGATGCACGACCTCTGGCACAAGGGCCAGGCCAAGTCGGCCGCAAAGACCTGATCGATTGTTCAAACCGACCCCGCGGTCGTCGCTTGCGGCCGCGGGGTCCTGTTTCAGAAAACATGCTCGAATATCTTCCGTCCGATTGGCGGCAGGCGATTCTCGTCGGCCGAATCCTCACCAGCGAAGGGCCCACCCCCGTCGTCGTGGTCGATGGCCGTGTACGCGACGTGTCGCGCCACGCCCCCACCGTCTCGCAGCTTCTCAATGGCTGGAACGGCGACGTGCCGGCCGGCCAGGATCTCGGCCCGCTCGAGTCGCTGGGATTGGCACGCCAGTTCTCGGAAACGAAGCAACCGCGGTTGCTGTCGCCCTTCGACCTGCAATGCGTCAAGGCCAGCGGCGTCACGTTCGCGGTATCGGCCATCGAGCGCGTCATCGAAGAGCGTTGCCGCGGGGATGCCAGCAAGGCGGATTCGCTGCGTGCGTCCCTGCGCGACCGCATCGGCGCCGACATCCGCTCGGTGAAACCCGGCTCCGACAACGCGAAGAAGCTCAAGCAGGTGCTGATCGCCGATGGCCTCTGGTCACAGTACCTGGAAGTGGCCATCGGCCCCGACGCGGAGATTTTCACCAAGTCGCCGACGCTGTCGTCGGTGGGCTGGGGCGACTGGATCGGCGTGCGCTCCGATTCGGCCTGGAACAATCCCGAGCCCGAGATCGTGCTCGCGGTGGACAGTGCCGGCCGCATCCTGGGCGCCTCGCTGGGTAACGACGTGAACCTGCGCGACATCGAAGGTCGCAGCGCGTTGCTGCTGGGCAAGGCCAAGGACAACAACGCCTCCTGCGCCATCGGGCCGTTCATTCGCATGTTCGACGGCAAGTTCACGCTCGATGACGTGCGCGCCGCCGTGGTGCGCCTGGAAATCACGGGCGAGGAAGGCTTCAAGCTCGAAGGCCAGAGCTCGATGAACCAGATCAGCCGTGATCCCACCGAACTCGTGGGCCAGACCATCTGCAAGCACCATGCTTATCCGGATGGTTTCGCCCTCTTCCTGGGGACCATGTTCGCCCCCATTGTCGACCGTGGCACTCCCGGCCAGGGCTTCACGCACAAGATCGGTGACGTGGTGCGGGTATCGTCAGAGAAGCTCGGGGTGCTGGAGAACAAGGTCACCACCTGCTGCAAGGCGCCGGTCTGGGAATTTGGCATCGCCGACCTGATGCGCAACCTGGCGCGCCGCGGCCTACTGAACAACTGAATGGAACTCACATGAGCGATACAAAGCAGCTTTCCCATTACATCGATGGGCAATGGGTCTCGGGTCCGGCCGCGTCGGACAGCCTCAATCCGTCCAATACGAACGATATCGTCGCGAAGGCGCCCGGTGGCGACAAGGCCACGGTGAACGCCGCCGTGGCGGCCGCGAAGGCCGCATTCCCCGGCTGGTCGAATGCCAGCCCGGAAGTTCGTTCGGACCTTCTCGACAAGGTGGGCTCGCTGATCATGGCCCGCGCCGATGAACTCGGCCGCCTGCTGTCACGCGAAGAAGGCAAGACCTTGCCCGAGGGCAAGGGTGAAGTGATGCGCGCCGCGCGCATCTTCAAGTTCTTCGCCGGCGAAGCGCTGCGTCGCCATGGCGTGACCGTCGACTCCACGCGCCCGGGTGTCGCGGTGGAAACCTACCGCGAGCCACTCGGTGTGTTCGCCATGATCACGCCCTGGAATTTCCCGATCGCCATCCCGGCGTGGAAGAGCGCCCCGGCCCTCGCCTTCGGCAATACCGTGGTGCTCAAGCCCGCGTCGCTGACGCCTGCCACCGCGCACGCGATGACCGAGATCATTCATGAAGCCGGCATCCCGAAGGGTGTCTTCAACCTGATCCTCGGCGGTGGCGCCATGGGCGGCGCGCTGGTCGAGCATCCCGATGTCGCCGGCGTGTCGTTCACCGGCGGCCAGAGCACCGGCGCCGGCGTTGCCAGGGCAGCGATGTCGCACAACGCGCGCGTGCAGCTCGAAATGGGTGGCAAGAATCCGCTCGTGGTACTCGATGACTGCGATCTCGATCGCGCCGTGCAATGCGCGCTCGATGGCGGCTTCTTCGCCACCGGCCAGCGCTGCACGGCCTCGAGCCGCATCATCGTGACGCAGAACATCCACGACAAGTTCGTCGAGGCGCTGGCCGCGCGCGTCAAGGCGCTGAAAGTGGGCGACGCGCTCGCCGCCGACACGCAGATGGGTCCGTTGGCCAGCCAGGCGCAGCTCGAGACTTCGCTCTCGTACGTCGACATCGCCACCAAGGAAGGCGGCCGCAAGGTGTTCGGTGGCGAGGCGCTGAAGCTGGCGTCACCCGGCTACTACATTTCACCCGCGCTCATCACCGACACGAAGATCGACATGCGCATCAACTGCGAAGAGGTCTTTGGGCCGGTCGCTTCCACGGTGCGGGTCAAGGATTACGACGAAGCGCTCGCCGCGGCCAACGCGGGCGAGTTCGGACTGTCCGCCGGCATCATGACCAGCTCGCTCAAGTACGCGCGCCACTTCGTGCGCAACGTGCGCGCCGGCATGGTCATGACCAACCTGCCGACCGCCGGTGTCGACTACCACGTGCCCTTCGGTGGCACGCGCAAGTCGAGCTTCGGACCTCGCGAGCAGGGCTTCGCGGCCGTCGAGTTCTACACGCAAGTCAAAACCAGCTACACCTGGGCCTGAGTTAAAAAAGTATGACGCACGCTGTTTATCCCTCGCTTGCCGGCAAGACGGTCGTAATCACCGGGGGTGGTTCCGGCATCGGCGAGGTCATCGTCGAAGGTTTCGTGCGTCAGAAGGCGAAGGTCATCTTCCTCGATATCGCCGAAAACGATTCGAAGGCCCTGGCCGCGCGCCTCGGCAATGGCGTGAAGTTCGTGAAATGCGATCTCACCAACACCGGCGCCTTGCGCGAGGCGCTCGCGGCCATCGAACGCGAGGCGGGCCCCATCAGCGTGCTGGTGAACAACGCCGCCAACGATGATCGCCACAAGTTCGAAGATGTCACGCCCGAATACTGGGAAAACCGCGTGGCGGTGAACCTGCGTCACCTGTTCTTTGCCGCGCAGGCCGTGGCCGCGGGCATGAAGAAGGCCGGCGGCGGATGCATCATCAATCTCGGCTCGGTGTCCTGGCACCTGTCGCTGCCGGATCTGTCGATCTACGAAACCGCCAAGGCGGGCATCGAGGGCATGACGCGCGCGCTGGCCCGCGACCTGGGTACATCCAACATCCGCGTGAACTGCGTGGTGCCCGGTGCCATCCGCACGCCGCGCCAGATGAAGCTGTGGCACACGCCCGAAGAGGAAGCCAAGATCCTCGACCAGCAATGCCTCAAGCAGCGCGTCGATCCAATCCATGTCACCGCCATGATCCTGTTCCTGGCGTCGAGCGATGCGGCGATGTGCACGGCGCACAGCTACTGGGTGGATGGCGGCTACCGCTAGGGTGACTCCATGGTCGAGTGCGTCTGGCCGGTCGGAGCGGTGCTCGGTGAAGGCCCGGTGTGGTCGGCCGCCGAACAGGCGGTCTGGTTCGTCGACATCAAGGCACCCGCCGTTCATCGTTTTCATCCCGCCTCGGGCGAAACGCGCTCGTGGCCGGCGCCGGCGCGTGTGGGCTTCCTGCTTCCCACGCGCCACGGTGGCTGGATCGCGGGACTGAAAACCGGCCTGCACTCGTTCAACCCGGATACCGGCAACTTCTCGCTGCTGCACGTCGTCGAACCGCATTCGCCCAACAACCGGCTCAACGACGGCTTTGTCGATGCCGAGGGTTTCCTGTGGTTCGGCTCGATGGACGACAACGAGGAGGATCCCAGCGGCGCGCTCTACCAGCTCGGTGACGAAGGCTGTGTGCGCCGCGATCCCGGCTACGTGGTCTCCAACGGCCCCACGGAGAGCCCGGACGGCCGCCTGCTGTATCACACGGACACGCTCTCCGGCGTCATCTATGTTTTCGACCGGACGCGCACGGGAGTCTTGTCCAACAAGCGCGTGTTCGCGCGGCTGCCCGCCGGCGCCGGGTATCCTGACGGCCCCATCATCGACTCCGAAGGATGTCTCTGGACCGGCGTATTCGGCGGTTGGGGACTGCAGCGGTATTCTCCCTCCGGCGAGTTGCTCGGCACGTTGAAACTGCCCTGTTCGGCCGTGACAAAAGCCGCCTTTGGCGACGATGATCTGAAAACCCTTTACATCACCACCGCGCACGTCGCGCTCAATGCCGAGGAACGCAAGCAGCAGCCGCTGGCTGGCGGACTCTTCCGGGCACGAGTCGAGGTTGCGGGACTTCCGCAGAGAGTTGTGTCCCATGGCATCTGAAGCATCCAGACCCACCCGCCGTTTCCGTTCGCGCGACTGGTTCGACGATCCCAAGCACCTGGACATGGTCGCGCTCTATCTCGAGCGCTTCATGAACTACGGCCTCACGGCCGACGAGCTGCTCTCGGGCAAGCCCATCATCGGTATTGCGCAGACCGGCGGCGATCTCACGCCCTGCAATCGCGTGCACATGGATACCGTGAAGCGCGTGCGCGAAGGCATCCGCGATGCCGGTGGCGTGCCCATGGAATTTCCGCTGCATCCGATCTTCGAGAATTGCCGCCGGCCCACCGCGGCGCTGGACCGGAACCTGGCGTACCTCGGCCTCGTGGAAATCCTGCACGGATATCCCATCGACGCCGTGGTGCTGACCACCGGCTGCGACAAGACCACGCCCGCGCAGATCATGGCGGCCTCCACGGTCGACATCCCCGCCATCGTGCTGTCGGGTGGCCCGATGCTCGATGGCTGGCATGAAGGCGACCTCGTGGGTTCGGGCACCGTGATCTGGCGCTCGCGCCGCAAACTCGCGGCCGGCCAGATCGACGAGAAGCAATTCCTCGAGGCCGCGGCGGCATCCGCGCCTTCGGTCGGACACTGCAACACCATGGGCACGGCCTCGACCATGAACGCGGTGGCGGAAGTGCTCGGCCTGTCTCTGCCGGGTTGCGCGGCCATTCCCGCGCCCTATCGCGAACGCGGCCAGATCAGCTACGAGACCGGCAAGCGCATCGTCGGCATGGCCTACGAAGACCTGAAGCCGTCGAAGATCCTCACGCGGCAGTCCTTCCTCAATGCCATCGCGGCCATCGCGGCCATTGGCGGCTCGACCAATGCGCAGCCACACCTGGTGGCCATGGCGCGTCACGCCGGCGTCGAGATCACGCCCGAGGACTGGATGAAGTTCGGACGCGACCTGCCGCTCATCGTGAACATGCAGCCGGCCGGCAAGTATCTCGGCGAGCGCTTCCACCGCGCGGGCGGCGTGCCCGCGGTGCTCAGCGAGCTGCTGCGCGTGGGCAAGATCGACGGCAAGGCACTGACGGTCACCGGCAAGTCACTGGCCGAAAACATCTCGGGTCGGCGCTCGGTGGACGCGGACGTGATCACGTCCTACGAAAAGCCCGTGCAGGAAAAGGCAGGCTTCCTCGTCCTCAAGGGAAACCTGTTCGATTTCGCCATCATGAAGACCAGCGTCATCTCCGCCGAATTCCGCAAGCGCTACCTGGGCAACGGCGATTCCTTTGAATGCCGCGCAGTGGTGTTCGATGGTTCCACCGACTACCACGAGCGCATCAACGATCCGTCGCTGGGCATCGACGAGCAGACCATCCTGGTGATCCGCGGCTCCGGCCCGCTGGGCTGGCCGGGATCCGCCGAGGTCGTGAACATGCAGCCGCCGGATGCGCTGCTGAAGCGCGGCATCATGAGCCTGCCGACGCTGGGCGACGGCCGCCAGTCCGGCACTTCGGACAGCCCGTCGATCCTCAACTGCTCGCCGGAAAGCGCCGCGGGCGGTGGACTCTCGTGGCTGCGCACCGGCGATCGCATTCGCGTCGATCTCGCCAAGGGCACCTGCGACGCGCTGGTGTCCGACGAAGAGATCGCGCGGCGCAAGAAAGAAGGCCTGCCGGCGGTTCCGGAAAGCGCCACGCCCTGGCAGGAGCTGTACCGCTCGACGGTGGGCCAGCTCGACAGCGGTGCCGTCATGGAGATGGCGGTGAAATATCGAGGGGTGGCGAAGAAGACGCCGCGCCATAACCACTGAGTTCAAAAGGATAAGGGGTCCTGATGAGTCCGACGCGCCTCAACGAGGCGAGCCTGCATGCTGCACGCTCGGGCACGATACTGCCCACCTACAATCGCGATGCGACCCGCTTCGGGATCGTGCACATCGGTCCGGGCGCGTTTCATCGCGCGCACCAGGCCTACTACGTCGACACGCTGCTGCATTCGGACAAGCGCTGGGCGATCTCGGCGCTATCGCTCAAGAGCACGGGACTGCGCGACGCGCTCAAGGACCAGCAAGGTCTCTACACGCTGGTGGAACTCGGCGCGGCGCCGCGCGCGCGCGTGATCGGTGCCATCCGCGAACTGCTGGTGGGCTCCACGGACAGCGATGCCGCGTTCGCGCGCCTGGTGTCGCGCGATACACGCCTCGTGTCGTTGACCGTGACGGAGAAGGGTTACTGCCTCGACGCGAAGAACCTGCTCGACACGGCGAACACCGACATCGTGCACGATCTCGCCAATCCCTCGAAACCGCGCAGCACCATCGGCTGGATCGTCGAAGCATTGGCACGCCGCCGGGCCGCGGGTTGTCCGCCGTTCACCGTACTGAGCTGCGACAACCTGCCGCAGAACGGCACCGTCCTGCACCGGGCGCTGGTGGCATTCGCCGCGGCCCGTGACGCGGACCTGGCGAAGTGGATCGAAGCCGAGGTGGTGTGCCCGAAGACCATGGTGGACAGCATCACGCCAGCCACCGACGACGCGCTGCGTGCCCGGGCGCGCAGCCTTACCGGACTCGTCGACGAATGGCCCATCCAGCGCGAACCGTTCACGCAGTGGGTCATCGAAGATCTGCCGGTGATGCGCGACGCGGACTGGCAATCGGTGGGCGTCACGCTGGCGAAGGATGTCGGCGTTTACGATCGCGCGAAGCTGCGCATTCTCAATGGCTCGCATTCCACGCTGGCGTATGTCGGCAGCCTGCGCGGTCATGAGTCGGTGGCGGATGCCATGCGCGACGAACAGCTGGCGCGGTTCGTGGAATTGCTCATGACCGAGGATCTCGGTCCCAGCCTCGGCGCCACGCCGGGGCTCGACGTGGAGCACTACATCTCGGCCGTGCTGGCCAGGTTCCGCAACCCGGGAATCCGCCACCTGTTGAGCCAGATCGCCTGGGACGGATCGAAGAAACTGCCGGTACGCATCGTCACCACGCTCACCGAGGCGCTGCAGGCCGGACGGCCTATCCACCGCCTGGTGATTCCGCTCGCGGCATGGATGCGATTCATCGCGCGCCAGGCCAGGGCCGGCGTGGCCATCGTGGATCCGGACGCGGCCCGCCTCACGGAAGTGGGCGCCGCCTGCACCGGCGACGCGAAGGCCGATGTCCAGCGCTTCGCCGTCAGTGAGGCCGTCCTGCCTCCGGCACTGCTGGCCGATCCCCGTGTTCGCAGCGCGCTCGAAACGGCTTACAGCCGCCTCGCCGCGCCCCATTCCGCACTCACATCCGAGTTGTCCGCATGAACACCACGCGTCGAACCTTCCTTGCCGCAGCCGCCACCGTTTCCGCGGCGGGCGCAGCCACCGGAGCATCCGCAGCCGTGAGCAACTACCCAAAGCTCGTCCACCACGTTTTCTTCTGGCTCAAGAATCCCGATTCGAAGGAAGACCTGGCGAAGCTGCTCGCCGGTCTGCGCACGCTCGCGAAGATCGAGACGGTGCGCGGCGTGCACTTCGGCGTGCCGGCCAGCACCGAGAAGCGCGACGTGGTCGACAACAGCTACAGCGCCTCGGAGATCCTGTTCTTCGACGACACCGCCGGGCAAAAGGTCTACCAGGATCACCCGATCCACAAGAAGTTCGTCGAGGACTGCTCCGGCCTCTGGTCTAAGGTCGTGGTGTACGACGCCATCGCCGCCTGAGGGCGCTGGCCTCCAGCTACATGGCCTTGTTCCAGATCTCGTCGCTGGCGCGCGCGTAGCGGTCGACGAACTCCTGGTGCGTGGGCATGCGTTCCACGGCCTGGCTGATGGTGGTCCGGATGCCCTCCAGGAACCGCCCGAGATCTGCGTCGGGCATGGCATTGGCCAGGTAGTGATAGTGCTGCGGCTTGATGCCCTGGTAGAGCATCACGTGCAGCCAGGAGTCGGTGCGGAACAGTTCGCTGTCGCGATGCCAGATCTGTGCCCCGTTCCGGAATAGTTCGATCTTCTGCGCCAGCGTGTCGGGCAACGACATCGATGAGCAGTACTTCCACATCGGGCTGTCGTCGCGCTGCGTGGCGCAGTAATGCAGGATGATGAAGTCGCGCACCCGCTCGGCTTCGAGCCGCGACTCCTCGTTGTACTGGTCGACGACCGCCTGCGTCACGTGCGGGAACGGGAAGAGATAGATGAGGCGGGTCATCGACGCCATGATCAGGTGGATACTCGTCGACTCGAGCGGCTCGACGAAGCCGTTTGCGAGGCCCACCGCGATCACGTTCTTGTTCCACGCGTCGCGCCGGCGGCCGGTGCGGAAGCGGATGACGCGCGGCTGCACGATGGTTTTGCCTTCCACCTCACGCAGAAGCTTGTCCGTGGCTTCCTGGTCGGTCATGTGCTGGCTGCAATAGACGAGACCGTTGCCCACGCGATGCTGCAGCGGGATCTTCCAGCGCCACCCGGCCTCGTGCGCGATGGCCCGCGTGTAGGGAACGGCCGGACCCGTGGATTCAGTCTGCACGGCGACCGCGCGGTCGCAGGGCAGCCAGTGGTTCCAGTCCACGTAGCCGGTCTTGAGGGTCTGCTCGATCAGCAGGCCGCGGAAGCCCGTGCAATCGATGAAGAGGTCGCCCTCGATCACCTGTCCTGACTCGAGGACCAGCGCTTCGATGAAGCCCGACTCACCGTGCTGGCGGACTTCCTTGATTTTGCCTTCGATGCGTCGGACACCAAACTTCTCGGAATACGCGCGCAGGAATTTCGCGTAGACGCTTGCGTCGAGATGGTAGGCGTAGTTGATCTGGGCGTTTGGCCCGGTGATGAACTTGCCGGCCTGGGCCGCCTGGTGCTCGAGGCAGTATTCGCCGAGCTCGGGCGTGATGCCGCGCGTTTGTCCGTGCAGCCAGAAATTGTGGAAGGGGCAGGACCAGGTGGACTTGCCGGCCTCGCCAAACGGGTGGATGTAGCGATCGCCGATGCGGCCCCAGTTCTCGAACAGGATGCCGAGCTTGAACGTGGCGGCCGTGGCGCGCATGAAGTCCTGCTCGCTGATGCCGAGGACCTTGTGGAAGCTGCGGATCGGCGGAATGGTCGATTCGCCGACACCCACCGTGCCGATTTCCTCGGACTCGACCAGCACCATGTCGAGAAGCCCGTGGAACTGCTGTGACAGCGCGGCGGCTGCCATCCATCCCGCGGTACCGCCGCCGGCGATCACGACCCGTCGTATTTCTTTCATGGCGAAGATGTTCGCACGACCGCGCGCGGGTCAGCGATTGAGCTTGTTGATGAGCATGGCGCGCAACTGGCGCGCGCGCTTCTCGTCGATGGGACCCAGCAGGCCGCGCGATGCTTCGGGCAGGTGCGCGCCGGCACGGCCCGAGGGACCGAAGACGTAGTACTCGAAAACCTGCTGCCAGGCGCGCTTCTCGCGTTCCGGCAGATCGCGCACGGTCCACATGGCCTGCAGCAGCGTGTTCATGGGCGTGGGAACGTAGTCCGGCGCGGAGCTCCACCAGTAGTTCACGAGCGTGTTGAACGCGCTCAGTCCTTCCACGTGATGCCACCACATGCTGGGCACGAAGATGGCGTCACCCGGATCGAGCTCCGCCATGAGGCCGGCCGCGAGCGCCTCGCGGAACCGGGGAAAACGTTCGAAATCGGGGTTCGAGAAATCGACCGTGCTCACCGCCTGGCCACCCGGCGTCGGATCGAGCGGGCCGGGATAGAGATTGAAGATCTGCTCGGGAGGAAACAGCGTGAATCGCCGGCGCCCGACCGCGACACAGGCGACGTTGTTGGGCGCGTCGTAGTGACAAGTGGCGGTGGTCCTATTGCCGATCCAGATGGCCGGCGGCGGATTGACTCCGGGCACCTGGAAATCGAGCGGGTTCTGCTCGCGGAATCCCGGCAGGCAGGTATCCACCGGCAGCGACGCCACGTAGTACATCGGCGGCGGCTGGTCTTCGAGATGCGACTCGATCTCGGAGAGCACGTTGTCGAGCCGGTCGCGGCGCACGGTGAAGTTGAGCGCGCTGAAGTCGTCCCGGTAGTAGGCGCGACTTTTTGCCTCGGGGCCGCCGTAGCTGAAATCGACGGGGAGGCCGTTATAGAGCGAGGTGATGTAGCGGCGGGCTTCCCGGTCGGATTCGAGACCTTTGTTCACCAGGGTCCAGCCGCGGGCCACGCCGCGGAGCACCGCCGGCACTCCACTGGCGAGCAGTTCCGCGATTGGCAGCTGCCCTGCCCGGCTGACCGGGATCTCGCGCACCTTGCCGGCGACATCGGCCATCGCGATTACTGCGCAGTGGGCCCTGCGCCGGAACCGCGGCGCTGCTTCAGCGCCATCAAGGTCCGCACGTTGCCCAGCGAAGCCTGCACGAGATAGGCGCCCTGCAGGAATCCCGACTTGTGCATGCGGTACAGCGACTCGCCTTCCAGCGCCCGCAACTTGTCCTCGTTGAGGGTATGGAGGCCTTCGATGGCGTATTTCTCCGTCTCGCTGACCTTGACCTCCAGCTTCAGGGGCTCGAGGAGGTCGAGCTGCTGGAACGCCGCGGTCATCACGCGCCCGAATTCGAGCCCCCCGTGGATACCGTTGAGCACGTTGGCGATGTGGTCGAGGTACGGGGAATTGCCGCCACGCGGCAGGAACAGGGGCTGGCCCTCGGTGCGGCTGATGCGTGAGTGGTCCAGATCGATGTGGATGACGCGCTCCTTGCGCATTGCGCCATCGACCTGCTGGTCCTGGAAGCCAATGAGGAAGGGGCCGCGGGCGATCATTCCCGGGACGTATTTGGCGTTCCACCGGCCGTTGTCCAGGAAGAGGTTCTCCCCTTCCTGCAGGCCCAGGAGGGCCACGGAGGCGAACTCGCCACTGGTGGGGTCCTTGCGGAAGAAGATCGGATACTCGCGCTGTATGTCCGCGTATTCGGACGGGAACGTGATCACCGTGGCGACGTTGTCCCCGAATTCGGCCCCAAAGCGCGTGACCACGCGCAGGTCCTGGTGATCGACGTTGTTCAGCAATGCATATCGCGCCATGGACTTCTTTCGCTTCGGAGGTAGGAGCGCCCGATTCGGCGCCCCCGCATCCTACCGCATCCGTCCCCGCAAAAAGAAAAGGCCGCAGCTTTCGCTGCGGCCTTCTCAATTGCGACTACAGGTCTATTAGAACTTGTAGCGGGCGCCGATCGCGTAGCGAGCCGTCTGGTCCTCGAGGCGGACCATCTGGTTCACAGAGCGGGCGTGCCAGCGGATGTCCTCACCCGTCAGGTTGATCGCATCGAACGACACCGAGATGTTGTCGCTGATGTCGTAACCCAGGCTGAGGTCGATCTGCTGGTACGACTCGACGTAACGCGGGTTACGCGAGCCGCCGTTGTTGGCGGACAGCAGGAACTCGTCGCGCCAGTTCCAGGCCAGTCGGGCCGTGAGGCCAAACTTTTCGAACATCAGCACGGCGTTCGCCGTGTCGCTGAGGCCCGTGAGGGCGAACTGGTTGACGGTCGTCGCACCTGCGTCGTCGAACGACACGTCGCCATTCACGACGGTGTAGTTCGCCAGGATGCCGAAGCCGCTTTCGCCGAAGAAGTACTGACCACCGATTTCCCAGCCATCGATGCCAGCTTCTTCCTGGTTCAGCGGAACGTTCACGTTGAAGATGTACGCCGGGTCGTCGGCTTCGCCGTCGAGGGAGTACAACGATTCCGTGCCAGCCAGGTCAACGTTGAAGGCCTGGTTGAAGTTGGCGAGGTTCAGCGTCGAATAACGCTGGAGTGCCGCCGCCACGAACAACGACGTGTCGTCAACCGTCAGGTTGTTGTTCTGCAGGAAGGTACGAGCCGCCTGTGCATCCGGGCCCGCGGTCGGGTCCGTGAGGCCGAACAGGCCCATCGGCACGATCGAGTTGCCGATGAAGTTCTCGACATCCTTCTTCCAGTAACCCACCGACACGTAGCCCGTGTCGTTGAAGTACCACTCGAGCGAGACGTCGATGTTGGTCGACTCCAGCGGGACGAGGGCCGGGTTGTTGGCGTTGCCGCCGCCGCGAGCCGCCGGGTTGATCAGCGTGGCGCCGCTCGGATTGGTGGGAGCGGCACCGGACGTCAGCTGACCGATGTTGGCGCGGGCGATGGTGACACCCCACGAAGCGCGGGCCTTCAACGAGTCGGTCAGACCGATGTCGAAGTCCACGTTCGGCAGGGAGTTGTCATACGACGACTCTTCCGCGTACGGCTCGATGGCCGATCCGCGCGGAATCGAGAAGTCGTTGTTCTGGTCCCAACGCACGGCGATCGGCAGGGCGATGTACGACGTCGAGGTGACGTCCGTATCTTCGTAGCGATAGCCGAGGTTCAGGTTGAAGGGCATCGAGCCCAGGTCACCCTTGAGGTTGTACGAGATGTACGCCGCGGTGACTGACTCGTCGACGTAGTTGTCGTTACCCCAGGTCGGGTTGTAGGTCAGGAAGCCATCGGGACCGCTGCCGGTATCCCAATTGGTGTAGCCGTGAGCAAACGCCCACTGGGCCAGGTCGTTCGCATTCGCGCGGAACGCGTTCGTGGAGGCCGTACCCACGTCGTAGTCATTGAACAGACCGACGAGGCTGAACGGCTGCACGATCGACGCCAGGCTCCGGCCAGTGTCGGTACCCGCGTCGTTCGCACCCCAGTTGCCCATGGCCATCTGGTTGTTGGACGAGCGCTGGTGCCAGTCCATGTCACGGGTCTCAACACCAAACGCGAAGCGGTTGTTGTCGTTGAGGTCGAACTTGCCATCGAGGCGGTACTGCTTGATCTCGCTGTCCGCCTGCTGGTAGTTGACGCGCATGACCTGCGAACCAATGTAGTTACCATCAAAGATGTAACGGGTATTGGAGTTCACGCGGTTGTCGGCATCCACCATGTTCGGATAGAAGATGCGCGTCGCGATGGGCAGGTCGTTGCCGAAGTCGTACTGCTGCACGACGAATCCGGCGCAGGGCGGCGGATTCGGCCGGGCGGCCGTCGGAGTGATGTTGGTGACACCACCGGGGCCCGCACCCGTGCCAGCGCACATCGGCACACCGGCAAAGCTGAACGCGGTCTGGCTGCCGCCAGTGACGCCGTCGTTCGGCAAGCTCTTCGCTTCGGAGTTGTGACCGTCGAAGCTCACGCTGAAACGATCCGTGACCTGCCAGTCAACGTTGAAGCCGAGCGAGTCGAGCTCGTTCTTCTGTTCGTTGTGCTGCTGTTCGAAGCCGAAGTCCTTGTTGGAGTAGCCCGAAGCCGGGAAGCCCGAGGCGCCGCCGGTCATTTCGAAGATGTACAGCGGCGTGGCAACGGCGTTGCCCGTGTCGAAGCGCACTTCGTCGAACGTGTTGCCCTGCTGCAGCCACATCGTCTGCTCGCCGCGATCCTGCTTGATCTCGTTCTGGGCAGCCGTGTAGTCGAGGGTGAAGGTCAGCGAATCGGTCGGGGCGAACTGGATGATCGCCTGGGCATTCAGACGCTCACGCTCGAACGACGAGAACGCGTAGCGAACGTCGTTCGGGATGCCGTAGAGCTGGCCCTGGGCCGGACGATTCTCGATGACCGTCGACGTGTTGAACGCGCCCGGGAGAGCAGCGTTGTTCCACGAACGAATCACCCAATCGTTGACGGTCGACTCGACACCGCCAGCCTTGCGCTTGCTGCTGGTGGCATTCAGGCCGACACCGAAGGTCTTGGAGTCGTTCGCGAAGCTGAAGATGCCCGACAGTTCCGGCGTGACCGAATTGCCGAACGGAGCGGACTCGTCGTACAGGCCCTTGACGCCGGCGTTGAACACGAGGCCGTCGTTGTCGAGCGGGCGAGCCGTCTTGATGTTGATGGTGGCACCGATACCGCCCGAGGCGATGTCGGCACGCGCCGTCTTGTACACCTCGACCGCGCTGACGGCTTCAGCCGCCAGGTTGGCGAAGTTGAAGGAGCGGCCGGCCGCGCCTTGACCACCCGTCACCGCGTCGCCGTTGCCGAACGCGTCGGCGGACGGCAGCTGGCGGCCGTTCAGGGTGATGAGGTTGAACTGCGGGCCGAAGCCGCGCGCCGTGACCTGCGCACCTTCGCCGTTGCGGCGATCGATGGAGATACCGGTGATGCGCTGGAGCGACTCAGCGAGGTTCGTGTCCGGGAACTTACCGATGTCTTCGGCGTTGATCGAATCGACGACGCCGATGGCGTCACGCTTGGTCTCGAGCGAAGCCTTCAAGGATCCGCGCAGACCGGTGACGACGACTTCTTCGAGTTCTTCCGAAGCTTGGTCTTGGGCGTACACCGGGTTGATGAGGACCGCACCACCTACGATGGTGAACAGTGCCTTCGAAGTAATGGGCAATGCCTTTGGGTTGAATTTCATAATCAGATGTCTCCTCCGCACTCGTACATCTATCTAGCTAGTTGTGAAACCGGGATCAGCTTAGAAAAGAAACCAGTGAAGGCCGGCATGGCCGGCTGTTCGCAGGGAGAACTGCGAAGCCTGCAGACTTTGGTGGCGCAACAGACAAGCGCCGGATGGCTAAACGCAGCAATGCGCAACAAGCGCTCCCCCTCGAAACTGCGTCGGAGCATATTCACACTGTGTACAAAAGTCCACGCCCACTTCACAGAGCTAAAAAGACACAACACTGGACATAAGTCTTGTCTTTTTCTCTGTAAATCAGTTGGTTATGTAGAAGGTGGGGACATTGCACCCCCACCACAGGGACAGTGGCCCCATTTGTGGGCTACAAAAAAGCAACAACTTTTGCTAGCGCTACCGCGGCGCCACATTCGCGCTGCAACATATGTTCAGGCGAGGAAGCCGTTTACGGACAGCCGGCCGGTACGCGGGTTGGGATCTGCAACAAAATGCCGCGCCAGGCTGCCCGAATGCAGCGAATTCCGGCGGTAGACCAGCATGCGATTGAACCGGGCCTCCTGGCGGCCAACCTGCTCGTACAGGGCCGTGTCCCCGTTTATGTAAGCGATCTCGGGCTTGTCGGGACCGACGCTCTCTCGTTGGACCCGGGCGAAATAGTCGGCCTTGCGGCCTTCGTCGACGATTTCAAAACCAGTCGCGCGATGCCGGTAGAACGCGGTGCCGCCCAGGTCCGTCTTGAACAGGTAGTGGACGAGCGCGAGCTCGCGATACGACGGCGAATCGATGTGCGGAATGCGCTGCAGTTCGTTGAGCTCGGCGTGGTTGCGCGTCACCAGGGAAAACTGGCATCCGGTGAATCGGAGCGACCCCGGTATGTCGAAATATTCGCCGAACAGCCTGCCGAATTTCTCGAGGATGAACTGCTGGTAGCTGAGGGGCGCCTTCGATCGCACACCGGGATAATAAGTGTCAACGCCGCTGTACACCTTGGTGGCCGCGAGTTCGACCAGCGACTCGGGATCAGTGAATGCATCGTCGATCACCAGCAGTGGCGCGTTTTCACGGCCGATGGTGAGCTTGTTGATCGAAGGATTCGTGTTTGTCGCGGCGGCGTTCATGGTGGATCCGGCGTGGACCAGGCGGCTGGCCGGAGCCGCCGCCCGGTGATTTTCGCATCGTTCGGCTGCCGCAACCACCCGCACGCCGGAAAACAAAAGCCCCCGCCACTTTCGTGACGGGGGCTCTGTTGTTAGGACCCTGGCAGTGACCTACTCTCGCATGGCAGCTGCCACACTATCATCGGCGCGGAGCGTTTTCACTTCCGAGTTCGAAATGGGATCGGGTG
>Ga0315912_10000278_pt1 | contig 105742 bp, 84 predicted proteins | sample VfabasoilMG_FD_204469 | JGI IMG/M metagenome (GOLD analysis project Ga0315912, IMG submission 204469) | Garden soil microbial communities collected in Santa Monica, California, United States - V. faba soil | ecosystem: Environmental > Terrestrial > Soil > Garden | place: USA: California... | reverse complement strand
TAATTTGCGTTTCCGTGAATTTGCTTTTTCTCATTACAGTTTAAATTTAGAGTTAATTTCTCTACTTTTAAACTGTCCGGATTTTGGGGGTACTTACATAATGAATGCATGTCACGAATCAGGATATTATCCATATACAGGGACTGAAAAGTGTACCAAGAATAATTTTCTTCAACTTCGCTGCCTTCTATAGCTTTAACTAATTTTTTTAGCAGGTTATGAGTATATCTGAAATAAACGCTATCTATTATTTTAGCATCAAACCCGGATGTATTCAAAAGAGGGTTTAAATCATATAGTTTACTAACCAAATATCTAATTACAATTCTCCAATACCAACAATTTTTATGATCAATAATCTCTGGTTCATTTTCATTCCTAATCTCAAAATCTAATCCAATTGCCTCAAGCTCTTTAATTGTATTAATAAAACCATTGGTAATTAGCCAGTATCCAACTTGAGCTTTGAAATTTCGTTTGCTTTTTACGTGCACTGGAACTTCATTGAGAAAGGAACGAAAAGAACTGTCACTAAGAAAGACTCTTATGGCCCATGCCGCAGAATGATATTCGTCTTGTTTAAGTATCTCATCTGCTATTTTGTTTGCCTTCAAAATATCACCAAGAATAAAATAAGATAATCCTGCATTGGATTTAAATTCAATTCGCTCAGGACAGTAATTATATGCTTTTATAAATAACTCCGCATCCTTTTTATTTATTTCTCCAAAATGAACCTCGCTCAAACATATAGCTTTGAGATATATGATTTTCCCCTTTAATTCATTATTGATATTGATACCTTTTTCATTAATTCTAGATTCTAATTTCTCAAGAATATTTAGTGCCGTTTTAGGCTTAAATAATTCAATGTTCTCGGTTACTTCGTCAAGCCACTTGGACCATTCTTCAATTAAAACTAAAGAACCCTCCTTTTTTAAATCTAATATAGCCCCCATAACTTCATTTAGTTGTTCATGAATATTATATATTTCTTCTTTATAATTGTTACTAATATCCAGGTTATGCAGTGTGGGCGATTTTTTTACTAAATCTGAAAATATTTCTAAAAAATTAAGCAGTTCATTTTCAGTAGGTATTTCAATTCTCGCATCGCTTTGGATTACTTTTGATAATTCATCAACATTTGGATTTTTTGATAATCGAAATTTTAGTAATTCAGAAATTACTATTTCCGAACCACAAAAATGCGTTTTGCCTAATTTAGATTCTGAGCCATATTTTTGAATATACGCTTCAGTCGAAGCGTCAATAATCCGCTGAAGTTCCTTCTCGTAATCATTAAAGTCAGATTTTGATATGTAGTGGTACCCCTTTGAACCAAGCCATTTAAGAATATCTATTCCTAACTTGGTTCCTAATGTTGATATCAGTGGCATTAATTATTTAATTTTAAAATTTAAGGAAGAATTGATAACCCAAAGCTATTCCGCTTGAATTTTGTTTTTGTTCATTATCACAAATTAAGCATATATGCCACCAAAGTGAAGTATTAATTAATTTAAAACCTATAAAATAAATTTGTATTCAGAATAGAAACTTCTTTCATGGTTAATTCTCCAAAATTAATGGAGAACTAACATAGTATCACCTGTCGATCAAAGTGATTGGCTCAAGTCGAATTTACTTGAATCCACAATAGGAACAATTGCCCCCTCTAAGAAAGTGCCTTGTGTTTTTAGAATTAAAAATCCCCTAGAGGTTGCAATCATTACCGATGAAAATAAAGGGAAAAGTGACGTGGGAATGCCATTGCTCTGACTTACAATTTCATCATAATTTATTAAAATAAACACTCCTTCAGAATCGAGCTGCCCTACAAGTGAATTCTGCGACTCGTCAGCAAATATCTTAATTGAACTTTTCAAATAAAGCTCATGCAAAATCGAATCAATCTTAAAATTAATATTGAACCCATAAAACAGTTTGTCAATCTCCAATTTCCGCTTTTCTACTTCGGAGATGTCCGCCAACATAAGCCCAATACAATCGATGCTCTTGATTCTGGATACAACTTGAACAGTCGGTGTTTTTACATTATCATCCATTAGTTCTAATTTGATTGATGGGTGCAACTTACTGTGGCTTCTTGAGAAGAAGTTGAGTATGCAACGCTAATCTCCTCCAAGCGTTTAATGGAAATAGTCTCTTTTCTTTTAACAATCACAGCCTGCTCTTGACTAAAATACAGCCTATATTCTGTTGGACAAAAGTCTTTAGGACAAAGAATAAGTGGCTCGCCCAAAGCATCTTCAAGCTTCGCAATAGTTCTATAAGTAAAGTTATGTGCTCCACTCATCCATTTGCTAATTTCTGACTCATTTTTATTAAGTGCTTGGGCAAGCTGTTTGTGAGTCCATCTCTTTTTATTTAAGATAAGTTCTATTTGCTCAACTGTTGCAAACGACTTATCAATAAAAATCCTAATATCATTAGTAATTCTCTTACTTCTCGTTACCAGGCGTGGATTTCGCTTCATATGGATTAAACTTAATAGGTTTAAGTTCGTATAATTTATTTTGATATACAGTAATAGTCCCTTTTCGAATCATTGAATTGAGAATTTTACCTATGGAAAGAATATTATAGGCATGCTCACTAAGAACCGGGTCTTCATTAAAAGTTCTCGTCTTTTTTTTTCCGCCATTTCCAATAATAACTAAACCATCATTAATTCTAAAAGCATATAGACGAAGCTTTGACTCTTGCATCGGAAGTGCAACCATATTTTCAATTTCGGGTCGAAAATTTCGCTCTAGTGCACCGATAGTTCCTATTTTTTCAATCCACCCAAGAATTATATCAATGTCTTCAGTGTAATTTGTATTGTCGAAATTGTCCAAAAATTTATCGAATTCCGTATCCTTTGCGTCGGTAAAACGGAACGTATAAAAGGTAACCTTAGGATGTGTATCGAACTCAATTAGTTCAACTTTACGGTTCACTTATAAGTTAAGTTACAAAGTTATTTTATTTTCTTGAATTGTCAAGTTCTCTAAAACCTCATAAATCTAATATTTTGGCCCTTTTCGACCTAAAAATGAACATTTTGGTGATGAATCATTTAATTTAGATTTGGTTTGAAGCACCCCAGAAGACTTATCAATCTTATTATATGCATACAATATACTTCACATTATATGATCTATACAAGAAAAAAGAGGCTATAAAAATAGCCTCTTGTGAGGGGAACGAACAAAGCGAATATAAAAACTATTTTAAGGGCATTCCGGCAAGCTCAACAAGTTATTTGGAGACTCTCCATCATTTTCTGTCTTCAAATACTCGTACCCATATGAACTTTTAGCTATTATAACTCTCACCTCTTTGCCGTTAACACTAACGTAAAACTCACAATCTCCCGATTTTATCAATGTGATTGCCTGGGGCTCTGAATACTTCCAGCCACTACCTCCGATATTTCTAATTCTTTCATGTGGATTGTACCTATCTGACTTATTGATACAAGTAACTTTTCTTCTAATAGACATGGCACAATTGAATTTAAAAGCAAATATTGCCCTTTAGCGCTATTCCCACAATGTAATATCTACTGGACATTATCCGTATTTCTACGAAATTCGTTTTGCTCACAATTATTTATTGCTAGCTATCGATAAATTTTTTTGTGCTATTTATTGGTATGAATAACTATCATATGGATATGACTTCCGAGAATAATAAAAAGGAGTGTATACAATATACTCTCGATGAAAAGATGTTTGAAAAGGATATGAGAAAATTTAAAAAAGAACTGAAAGATGTCTTAATAAAACAAGCAGAAGATTACCATCATCTTAGCACACTGCTCAATTCGGTAATTGTAATTTTAAAAGACTACCCAGAACTAAGAAAATTGGGTTCAACAGACTGAGTATTATCGGGTGTAATGTGTGCTGATTGCCATTTTCACATTATCAAAGAATGCTTTATTATCCATTTCCTTTGGCATTCCAACTATTTGATCGGTTTTGCATATTCTACTACATGCTAAGTCTTGTAAAGATTTATCAATGCAATTCACAAGTTCATCCAATTTTTGATTATCCAAATTGTCTAAGTCTTTGATCTCAATTGTTGATTCCAATGTTCGATTGTAGCTATCACTCGTAAGCCGCAATCCAATATTTGAAACACAATGAACAATTCTTGATACTATTTGAGGCATTGGGTCCTTCTTTTCCTCTATATCTGGTGGTATTTTATCATATGATATAATGATCTTCATATTTAATTACTTTTTAATGAGTGAGTAGTTTTGGACTACCTATTCTTCCATTCGCAATTAAGTAACAAACGCAGTCCGTAAAGACAGATACTCTCGACGGACTGCGTTCAAATATTAATTATTTCTTGGAATAAAAAGCTTACCTGATACCAATATACTTTGGTCTTTTGATTCCAACTGTCCAAGATATATTCCTGTGTTCAATTCCTTCAAAATTACTTGATATGCATTTTGAATTTGATTCAAATTACCTGTAATAGATCGAATAGTTTTACTCAAGACATCAAACATCTTAAATTCAAATTCTTGGCTCTCTGGAATAGAAGATGAAATGCGGCTAGGAAATAACAGTGCATTTAGCGATACGTTCGTTTGATTGGTTTGGTATACTAATCTTAATGCAGTATTGCCTTCTGGGGCTATTTTCGTATACACATCGTCCCCATCAAGTGACCATGAAAATAACACCGAAGGCGCGTAAGATGCACAAACACAATTTCTGCCTGCAATTGATAGTGACCCACATGTATTATTTGATCCTACGGTAAGTGTGGTAGGAACATTCATATATTCTGCACTTGCCCATATATCTCCTCTTGAATCGCAATTAATTACAATAGGGTAATATGCATCTATTTCAGCACTTGTTGAACTCGTTCCATAAGTGAAATTATCGAAAAGCCATCCTATTAGAATATTACCATCTTCGGAATAAGCTACGACCGGCTCGTATTCAGGAAAACCTGTAATATCCAAAGGTGAATTAGGATATGTTCCATCATCGTAGTATTGTACATAATTAATCCCAGACCATGAAGAATTGATCCCTATAATACCCCAAAATCCACCATAATCAGTTTCTGAAGCAACTACATGCCAATCTGCACTAGTTGCGCCATAAATTGAAGAATTGATATTTGGACATGCAATTCTCGGATTATCGTAATTGTCGTATGCAGAATTGCCAGTAGTATATTCCACCTTTAAATCAGGGTCTTCCGGGCAAGGACTTGCATCAGAATTAATCGATGCCACTTCTAATCTTTCCCAGGTTGATGGACCGGTATTATATGCAATTAAATAAGTAAAATATATTTTATCATCATTAAAAGCTACATCAGGCATTGGATGCTCATTGGGTGGATTTCCAGCTCCACCTGCATCATAGATTGTAAGTGTGCTTTCGCACAAATCCGCGCATCCGTTTTCGAATTCACTTTCGCTAATTTCTCCAGTGCGTGCAAAAACATAATTCATTGAATAATCATCCCAAGTGATTGCAAACTTGCGATTCCCGATCACATCTGAATCAATATTCACCTCAAAATCTTCGGGCAACGCACTACTAGGATCATTAAATGAGTAAGCCCCAATCATAGTTGAGCCCACAGAGTAAAACTGAAATGAGCCAAAATCAAAACGAAAGCACTCCAATACATAAATATTATCATAATTGCTGCCATTTGGCGTGTATGCCAGGTAAACAGCTAGGGCAAAGACAGTACCATCATTGGCAACTAAACAAACATCTGGGTCAAGATACCCTTCTGCATTTGGATAGGTAAAATTGATGAATAGAGGGCTGTTTCCACTTACTCTATATGTCAAGCCGCCAACACTTGGGTTAATAGAATAATCATAATCAGCCACGGTCACTTCAAATTGTTCACCGAAGAATTCGCCAATATCATTTCCAGTATTCAGACTATTAGCAATGCTTGTAGTCATATTCAAGTCTGTAATACTCGCTGCTGCGAATTGACCTTTAGAGGTATTACTGGTAATGATTGCTATTGTCGTTAACAAAATACACAATTGCTTTTTCATAGTTTTTAGATTTAAAAAATTAGACAATTAAGTTGAAACCACTCGTATGTCTTATGTTAGCTGATTGTGCATATTTTTCCTTTACTATGCAAGGGCAATTTATACCAACAGAATCAATATAAATCACGTTTGATCAATATAGCATGCCAGGAGGCACGCTGGAGGATGTTGACTTTTCAAAAAGCAATTCCGCATCCTAATCAATTTTGAAAACTTTTCTATTCGAACAAAAGTAGAATGATTTGTATTCTTTAATTACCGTATAAATACGGGAATGGAAAAAAGTAGTATTTCATAGAAAAACTTGTAATTCGGAACTCCTAGTGCCAGCATGACTGTCGATAAAATTCGATGGTTGCAACAAGGTGAAGCCTGCTGATAGCAACTCTGCAAATCACTGTCGTGAACATTGTCATGCTTCTGGGAATGCTAGACGCACAAGGTCTTCTGCAGTCCATATATCATCAGTCAATCCTAATTGCATTGCAGGGGTGACTCGAAGGCTGTGATGAATCTTACAGTAGTTATACCACATTATCGTTAAAGCCAGTCCATAACAATGGCTATCGAACTTTTTTGAGTATGAGGTCTTATCTCTACCTACTCGGCTTGAATATTGTCGCAGGGTTAAGTTAAATCGCTCTACGTAATTTGTTGATACTTTTTCCATCGCCGGCTTGCCACTCATAATATACTTATGCGATTTTACAAGGGTATCCGGATTGATGATCTTCTCTCCTTTTTCAGTTTTTAAGAATTTGTTTTTGTATATCTTTTTGATCTGACAATAATCGATTTCTTTTCCAAATTGCCGATCAACTGCGTCCTCGTATGCTTGCATTCCGTCTGTTGTCAGTTGGATTCTTCCGCTTACCTTTTCTGACAAACCTTTAATAAAACGCCTGGTATTAGCTGCATTTCGTTTGCCATATAGCGCAAAAACAATGTATCTAGATTGAACGTCAATTGCCACATATGCATAAATGGTTCCCAAAAACTGGCGACGTTTCAAATGTGGAGGCAGATTCTGACTTTTACAATACACGAAAGATGCTAGTTCATCACACTCAATTAATGGGCAATTCATTCTTGGTATATTTTGCTGGAAGTCATAGCATGCTTTGCCAACAATTTTGCTGAGGCCTAATACCGTATTATAAGCATGCTCGGTGATCCTAGCAGTACCCTTTAAAGTATTTCCTTCTGCTATGAGTTTGATTATTTTTGCTCTTTCAGATAGGTTTAGTTGGTTATTTCCTTTGCGATTTTTACGCTTTTTGGATAGGTCCATTTTATTGATCCTTAATTATTTTCTTGTTGTCTAAGACCTCCATTTATCGTATCATTGCATAGAGACGGCAACGCATAGTGGCAAAGCCGCTCTGGTCCGAGCATTGTCTCAGAAATTTTAACGATTTGGAGTAAGTTTGGACGATTTTGACCCGGCTGTTGACGCAGCCGGGTTTTTTGTCCCTATATCTTATTTACATGCCATCCCATTCGATGTTTTCTTGTTTTCGTTGATCATCATTTAGACGACCAAGCTCTTTTGACTGAGGTTCATGTCCAGGCTTTATTCTGTGCTTGCCTTTGGAATAATAATTTAGCTCAATCCATTCACGATTGGTGGTATAAAACGTGTATTTTTTGCTTCCAGAATATTTTAAGGCTATGAGCTTGCCTTCCTGAATCAATTTATGGATTTTTTGAGCCGAGTGTTTAAGTGTTCTTGCCCCTTTTCTTCCTTCTATATCTTCGATCAGAGCTTCAAGGTCCTTCCGCCGCCAAACCATACCCGCACGGTTTTCAAGGTATTTATATTTATCAAGGAGACTTCCTGCCATCGGATAAGAACTATTATTTTCAATCCCTTCCAGATCGCTATTTATCGCTTGCCAGTCTTTTAGTCCTTTCTGAGCTACAAGAATAAGTTCCCTTCTCCATTCTATCTGGGCTTGAAGGTTAAGTATTTCGCCTTCCCATTTTTGGATATTTTTTAAAATTTCGCTCTTTTCCATAAATTATGGCTAATTTTTAGCAAAAAAATGATTTTTATTTAATATTTGCAATTTTATTTTATCATTTATTAAATTATTTTGTCTTTTATTTAATTTATTCAATTATTCTATTATTTTAGCATTGATGCAAGACTAATTGGGCATCTCCAAAATGCCAATAATTCATTGATTTTTAAATTTTTTATAGCTATTTGTAAAGCGATAATCGGATGCGTAACTCTGCAGAAATATTATACTCGAAGATCCGACTGAGCTATATTATATATTTTTTAAAATTAAATTATAAATTATAATTTATATGCTCCCGAATATTTGTGCACATATCTCCTTGTTAATATGCCCTTAGAAAATCGCATCGCGTGAGGTCTATCCGTAGTTGAAGCGAAAATTGGAAAGTCAATAAAAAAAGGCCACAAAGCATTTTTGCTCGGTAGCCTTCAAATCGAATCTTAAAACTTCTTACTTACTGCAAACCATTTTCTTCGTGTCAATCAACTTACCATCAGCGATTAAGCTATAAGAGTATATCCCGCTTGACAGTTTCTCAGCAAATACTGTTAATGACCCTGTTCCGCGCTCCTGGACTTCAACCATTTTCATCACTTTTCCTGATTTCTCGTAGAAAACTATTTGAGCTTTTTGTATTTCGTCCGGAATTGTAAAAGTTATAGTAGTTTGCTCAGCAAATGGATTCGGGGTATTTTGGTCAAGAATGATTGCCGCTGTATTTTCTAAATTAACAGATAATCTTGCTCCTTGTAATTCATTAAACTCCGAATGATTCTGATTGCAACATGATTCGAGCAATTCGGCTAAGTCTTCTAATTTCCTTTTTAATGAGTCAATTGAATTTTGTTGATCTTTCGCATTTGCTAATAAAAGCGGAATTAAACCCGTATAATTCATGGCCTTAAATGTCAATTCCGGATTCACTATACTTCCAGCGCTATCTAATATAGCAGGTGCAGTTATATTCTTCACTAAACCTGGTAATACACCTTCTACTTCTTCCGCAATAAGTCCATATTGCAGACCATCCGGCAAATACAATTGGGGATTATTAACTTGATTAAAAGTGTAGGAGCGTGGCTGTAGACGATCAATAATATTTCTCGTAGTACTTGAGGATAAGGGTTGGATATTCGATTTTAAAGACGAGTCTGATGGATTATATACAAATGAAGTATAAATATCTCCTTTGAAAAAAGCAGAATTGTTTCCGGTTCTGCTTCCTGTGGTGCATGCAGCGCAAGCGGTCTTATTTACATAAAGTAGAAAGGGATCAGTAGTAATTGATGTAGTAGTAGGATTTGTATAACCTATGCCCACTTTTGTCTGTGGCGTTCCGGATGGTTCGTTCAAAGTTGAACCTAATACTAAACAATCATCACATTTAACTTTACTTAATGCCCCAATAGCAGTAGCATTATCTAGCCCTACATTAGACGTTTGGCTTTCTGCGCGTGCACCATAACCCAAAAGCGTAATTGAAGTTCCAAGTCCGTCTGTTCCAGGGTTATAATCAACCGTTGACTTTCCAATAAAAGTATTTTTATCACCAGAGGTATGAGAGGTTCCTGATTGATATCCAATAAAGACATTATCAGAGGAAAGAGAACCGTGGCCTGCATAATAACCTAAATAAACATTTCTATTTCCAGTTGAATTATGAAAACCTGAATATGCACCAGCAAAAAGGTTAAATTCTCCAGATGAATTTGTATAACCTGCTTGGGCACCGAAAAATGAATTATCCGATCCATCATAGTTAGTATAACCTGAACCTTGTCCCACAAAGGCATTTCTTTCACCCGATAAATTTGTTACTCCTGATCTATCTCCTACAAATGTATTATCGCCGCCTGTTGTAGCGGTTCCGGCATGATAACCTACAAAAGTAGAATTTGATCCACCTCCAGTACCCGATCCACCAGCGTCCTTACCAACGAAAGTTGATGTACCTACTGAGGTGGTATATGTCCTTAAAACTTGAACATTATTAATTTTATAAACGTTCGATGAAGCATCAACATTAATATTTCCTCCTACATGAAGTTTATTATTAGGTGCTGTTCCAACACCAATTCCTACGTTATAATTACCAGAGGTAGTTTCTTCATATACTCCTTCTGATTTACATATTAGTTTGGTGCCGGGAATCCATTTGGTAAGATAATTGGAAGAAACCCCTGAAGAACATGCTACGACATCACCAGAACTAGCTCCCGCATCATCTACAAGTACAACATCGCCTGTTGAATTTACGCTAAGTACTTTACCACCTGAAACCGATAGGGAGGTCCCAGATGAAGCAGATGATGATGCGAGATCATTGAAACGTAAACCACTAATACCACCGCCGGATCCTGTATAATTATGAATATGTGTTGTTAACCCGGCATCAGCGTCTATTTCCAATGTTTTTGCCGGTACATCGGTATTAATTCCTACGTTCCTATACGCACTTCCGCTATTCGCATGGATATAAAGATCTCCCAGACTTGTTGTTTGAAAGTCCGTCCAAATCCCGGCTGTTACAGTAGTATTTGGTGTATAAGTTAATCTTAATTGCGGTTCAGCTGTCCATCCTTCATTGTTTTGATCATAAATCTCCAATCTTCTATGTGGATTAATTCCTGTTCCACCCTGACTGGTGGGTGCCATGTTTCCTATTCCAAATTTGCCAATATCAGAAAATCTGCCAACTTCTAAAGCATCCTCTTCATTCCATTGATCACCACCAGCTCCAGGGGCATAAATTGATGAAAAAATAAATCGAAGATTATTCGCTCCTTCCCCTGCATTATTCACATTATCACCCCAAGTAACCACAGCGTCAACATCATCAACGTCATTAAACTTTAGTCCGAAATATGCCATATCCGTGGAAAGTCCGCAAAATGTTCCAATTTCCATCCAAGTTCGTTGACCACCAATAGGTAGATGGCTTGCCGGTCCTGCTCCAGTCGGTTCCTCTCCTAAATGAAGGATAGATATCGGCTCAGTAACGGGCTGATATGAGCCAAATCCGCTACGGCTTATACTTACCCTTGTAGCGTCATTTCCTAGGGGAAAGTCGGGGCCATATGTGACTCGTATCCTTTCTAATAAATAACTCTGATCACGAGCACTAATTAATAGTGGCGCATCTTCTTGTTGCTTTATATGTGCAACATGCCCTTCTAGTCCCATTAAAAGTCCATGATCACTTTCACTTGTTGTCAACTTATTAGTCCATTGCTCATACACATCATTCAATTCAGTTTCTGGCTCTAAGTGTAAATGAAGGAGATGTTGGGGGGATCTAGTTTGGTAGCTTCCTGATCCAAACATAACAAAATCAAAATCACCAATGCCAACAAAACCGGAATTAACAGCGTCAGGATTATCTGGATCTTCAAAAATCTGCATTCTCGCCATTGTGCGTGTAAACCAATTAATTGGCTGAGGTCGATCTTGATCATCTGTTCGAATTTCTAAAGGTTGCTGAACCCCTGGTGCCCATCCGAGAAAATCAAATCCGGGTGTAAGAGGATCAAAAGGAGTGTTGGGTCCCGACGATGCCGGCGTAGTTATCTCGGAAGATGTTGCTTGTGAAAAAACATTCGATACGTTACAACTTAATACGATCAACAATGCAATGATAATTGGATGTTTTGCTTTCATTTGTGTATGATTTTTTTAAAATAGGTATTACTTGAAGTAACAATTTTACAGATATAAAGACCATTCGAAAGGCGTGAACAATCAACATTTTTTGTATTGCTTGAAAATATAGCATCAAGACATATTTCTCCTAACATATTAATTATGACTACCTGCTTCACATTACTTCCTTCAATATACAATAGGTTTGAAAAAGGATTAGGAAATATTTTTATTGATTCACTTTCGACAATTGGAGCGATAAAACTCACGAAAGCAGAATCAGTCGATACTTTTATTTCATCCAAATAATAGTACGCCAAAAATGCAGTAGAGTCCACTGTAATTTGATTCGTTAATGAATCATTAAAAAAATTTCCAATACACAGAAAACCATAAGCCGAATCTGCATTGAACGATCCCAATATTCTTGTCCAGTTAAGCGTATCACTAATTATTGTACTGGTATGAAAATGTGAAATATTATCTATTGGCAGCGGATTGGAAACTGAATAATTGATATTTAAAAATCGAATGCCAATATTATTGGTAGCAATATTACCATATTCGGAATTTGGGAGAACTGAGCTATTTACAGCCTTACACGCAGAAATTGAAATAAAATACTTTTGTCCAATAATTAATGGCTGATTAAGTTGGACACCAATAAACTCCCTATAATTTGAGAATATACTAGCATAAGTTACTATCCCCGCATACGCATTTCCATTAGCTGGCTGTTGATAACCCCACAAATTAGTTGGTACACTAGCTGTTCCTGGTGAACATGAATGAAAATAATCAGGGGTTCCTCTATAGGAAGCCCAGTTGGATACTGCATTTATTTGAACTGGACTCGAAGGACAAGAAACCGTGTCTTCAAAACTCCAATTTGGGACTATGTTTTGAGAAAAGGATTTGGAGCTAATAAAAAAACAAAATGCCAGGATTAATGAAGTATTAATTAAATTCTCTTTTGAAATTTTAAATTCAGAAATCCAACCGTTAAAAAATGGACTATAAAACAAAAACCCGCCACGTAGCAAAGTATTTTTGATACGAACCGGGCTTATCAGATATTTAAAGCAAAGTGCAATAGGCGCTTGCTTCATAACTAGTATATTTTTATTGATCTAATCCAGCATATAATTTAATAATAATTGTTTTGTTAACTTGTTAGCTAACCACAACAATATATAGTTAAATCTCATAATCCAAATATTCGCGCCATGTTTATATGAATTCACGTTATATTACAATCCAGTTGCCCGGTTTAAAAAAGAAAAATATTCTTTTTCAACCTCTCTTTAAATTACTTCAATAATCCAACTCTTTTCTTATCTACGATAAATATATAAACAACTTCCCAGTTACCTGTTAAATATCGAAAACAAAGTGATAATAAATGCTGAAAACACATCTATTATAAAATGTATTATCGGAGATTATCTCCCATCCCATTCCCTACTTTTATATGTGAAATTATAGGTAATACCAATAAACCAACCTACCCTCCAGGTCTTCTCAGTGAGGTCATCTCCTATTTCAGAGTTCTTTGTTGATACCCCCAAAGTGTATTTATTGTTAAGATAATCTGTTTTTGCAAAGGCTGCTCCTGAAGACAAATAAACACGTTGGTCAGCACCAAATCCTGCACTCAATCCAATAATTAACATAGATTCTGTCAAATCTTTTGCACTTGGCGCAACGCCAACTGTACCACTAAAAGTACTAGGCCCATCATTTTGTCTTCTTGAAACGTGCATGAGTGCCAGCAATGATAAGTCATACTTATTATTATTATTAAGCTCATTAATTATAGAACTATTCATGGAATCATTTGGAGCATAGGATTTTTTATATTCCTTATTCAAAACTCCTCCCATAGCTCCCATAAAACCAGCACTGAAGTCGAATCTTATCCCTCCCTTGATTCGAACCTCGATAGAATGTTCCACTTTTTGTTGCGAGAAATTAATATTTACACCAGTTCTTGGCGTAATTGTAATTTTATAAATAATAATATCCTTTTTGGTCCTTATAGGTGTTGAAATTACGTAGTAAGTTCTATCGTCGTTTAAACAATCGTATAAATTAGATATCTCCTTAAACAGATTGTTATAATCATAATTATTAACTTTAGTATTAATGTCTTCAATTTCTTTAGACATTTTATTTAAAACGTCTTCAAAATTCGGGCCTTTTGTTTTAATTATACTTTGAACATTAGACCTCAAAAGATATATACGTTCTGCTTCTTTATAATCCTCGTAAGCTCTTTTATACGCCGGTAATAACATGTAAAGGTTAGTAATACTAGTATTATCATAATGTAATTGTGAGAGTCTATTTTGAGCTTTCGATAATGTTAATCCGTCGGTCAGAGAAATTCTTATCAAATTATTTTTCATATTTTTAGATTCCTCTAAAGCGTTAAAAGCACTACTTAGAGCTTTTGCTCTTTGAGCCAAATCTGTTGTTTCATTTGTAATAGCTACTGTAATTCCAAAACTACGGCCCCCTTTGGTAGGGGCTAAATTATCTGCTGCTTTTACAGCGTTGTCTGCTTTTTCAGCTATATCACTTTCTTTTTGCTGCTCAATTTGCAAAATACTTAAGGCTGCAGGTGTAGGAGAGTAATATTCAAATTGCTTAGATTCAATTTTTACATCATAGATAAATCTATTTATATTATTAATTCTAAAAACACTTAAAGAGTCGAGTGGCACAGCATCGGTATGATATTCTCTGCCAGTTAAATAATCATATTCGGCAACTTGCTGTCCAAAAGAAGAATTTATTACTAGTAGAAGAATGGATAAGTATTGAATTTTTGTCGAAATCATAAAGTGTCATGTTTTGGTTAATAATATTAGCACGATTATATTTTAACGGGATGCATTTCACTGCATAGTCTGAGCAGCATTAATAACGCGTAAACATCATATCTCCACACTGTTTTTATAAAACTGATTTTTGTGTCTATTTATTATATTAATAAATGCACACCCCGAATTCCTTACGATATTTTGTACGAAAGAATATTGCTCAACAATTTCTTAGAGAAAGAACGATAAAAAATGATTGGCAAAAAGCACTGCCTTCAATTGACGAAGGCATTCGTCCTGCTGTTAAACTGTTGAATGAAAATGGATTTGAAACATTCGAATCCTGTGAAGGAGGACGTGGACATTGTTTTTCTGAGCCAACTGTCCGTTTTTATGGTACAGAACAAGATTTAATTGCCGCGTATGAACTTTTGGAATCATCCGGATTAAATGTCCACAATGCAAGACGAGTATTCAGAAAGCAACCAGTTTATGATGCGAGTGAAACCATTGCAATTGGGTCCAATTGGCAAGCACCTTTCAATGAAATTGTTTTTATTAAACACTCAAAAACTGGAACTATTTACCTTCCCGTTTGAGCTTCTCACAGTGTTCGCAAAGTGGGCGGTTATCAGTTCCTGGAGCAAGGTTGTGCCTTTCAATATTATTACCTTCTGTACATTTGTTGTTATTATGATACACTTTTCTGTCAGTATTCTTTTTGCTGTGAAACGGTGACACTTGGGACATGGCTAATTCGATTAGTGGTTAGATCATAAAGATCGAGTTTGGGGTCTATCAAGCTGTCAGAAAAAACACGGAAAACCATACCGTAGTATTTGGGTAATTATTTCTGATTTTGGGAATGATAAAACTGAATTCTATCTTTTCGGCGTAAGGGCGTTTCATAAGCTCATACCACACATAAATTCACTTTAAATATTTTATTTATGTTATTATTTTTATTGCATATTTATTTATATGCCAATAAATTCAGGAAAACGAAACTACTGTTATAAAAGGCGGGTTCGTGCTCATGTCATAGCCGATTTAAGTGTCAATTATATTGAGAAATTAGTTTTTAAAAAACGTTTTATTGTAGAATGTAGTGTGCATGATTACGGTTACGATATGGCTATTGAGACTTTCAATAAATTTGGCGAATATGAAAATGGCCAAATAAAAATACAAGCTAAGGCACAGGAACGAATAGAAATTCTAAGAAGCAAACAAATAGCGCTTAGATGTGACGTAAGAGATTTAAAACTATGGTATACAGAAACCGACCCGGTAATATTAATTCTATATGATGCAAAAAACGAAAAGGCTTTTTGGATTTATATTCAATACTATTTAAGAAAGCAAAATATTTTTCCCGATCAAATAAAGCGTAAGTCGTTAAATATTCATATTCCTTTAGAAAACATATTAAATGAAAAGGCAATATTGCGTTTTAGGAAATTCAAAATTGCAAATCAAAATCAATCCAGTAAAGTAATTACCTATAAATATGAATAAAAAGGAGTTGGTCGATATGCTTGTGTATTTTGGCTATGAAAAGCAAGTGGTGCAAGGGAATCACAATTTGTATATGCACCAAAAAGGTGGGAAATCATGGATAATGTTTGCTCCACTGCGAGCCAATGCAATAGTTCATGAATTAACTTTATCTGGCATTACAAAAACAATGGTATATTCAAAGGTAGCTACATGGACACAAGTTGATAACTATATTAATAAAATTGAGGATACTCATAGCAAAAAAAGCAAATCAAAAAAATATTTTAATAATAAAAAACCAAATCGATAGGGTTTTCTTACAAAATGCTTCGGGAAATGAATGGCGAGTTATTCAACTAGCAAAAAACAGCCTGACTTAACAATATTATTTTCAGAACAAGTAGTGGTGTATTTGATAAGGTAGGTATAAACACCACTTTGGGCAAGTTTACCATTTTGCCTTCCATCCCAGCCAAAAGTCAAATCTGAGGTAGAGAATACACGTTCTCCCCATCGGTTGAAAATATCCATTTCAAATTTTTGTATGTCTTTACCTATTGGAATATAAGTATCATTTCGGCCATCCCCATTCGGTGTAAAAGCAGAAGGAATCCAAAGTAAACTGTCACCAAATGTTCCTGCAACTTCAAGCGTGTCGGATTCTTTGCAGCCATTATAAGTAATCTGATACCAATACTCGCCTGCTTGACCAATATGAATTCTACGACTAGTTTCCCCGGTACTCCATAAATAACTAACATTATCTACCAATGCATCGAGCCATGCTTCATCATAACTGCAGAAGAATGGTATTACTTGCGCTTTAACTAATGGTTGAGATTCAGAGATATTAATGCTATCATGACTCTGACATTGACCATTGGCAACATTAACCCAGTAATAACCTGGTATGCTTACAATAATCGATGGGCTATCTTCACCAGTTGACCATTCAATTGAGTAAGATGAATTATTAACTCCAACTTCTAAGTGAATGTTTGTAGGCGTGTTCGGACATAGTATTGTATCGATGCCCAAGTCGACAATTGGATAATTCATATAATTAACCTCAATGCTATCTCTTAAAATACACTCCTGAAGGCTAACATCAACCCAATATGTATTTGATTGATCTATGGATATCGTAGAAGTCGTATCACCTGTGGACCACTCATATTTGCCACCATTACTTTGCGGATTCAAAATGTAAAATTGCCCTGCACATAGCGTTGTATCAGGTCCTATGTTAGGAGAAATTAATTTATCTACAATAAAAGTGTCTTTAACACTGCAAATACCATTGGAAATACTTACCCAATAAATGCCTGGATTATTAACTGTAATAAAATCGGCATGGGAGTTTGTGTTCCATAAATAAGTATTTGAAGATGCACTATTTGGCGACTGTAAAACAAGTGTTGGGAAATTACAAATTATTGTATCAACCGGTGTCTGTTGCGTTAGTTCAGGTGCCACATATATATTCAAATCGAATGTATCCGCAAAAATACATGCGCTACTATCAGTCACAATAAGTCTAACATGAAAATTTCCAGTATCAATGAAAGTATGCACAGGATTTCGAGCTGTATCCATTGGACTGCCATCGCCGAAATCCCAATAAAAATTAATGCCACGACTATTAATCGAAGAAAAACTTGTAATAAATGGCTTGCATCCTGAATCTGGGCTTGCTATAGCATTTGCATGTGCAATTCCAGATTGAAAATCAATTTTCAATAGCGCCATGTCATTATAAGCATTTGGATAAAATGGGCTATAAGAATTTTGTGTTGTAATAACAGGATTAGCAGCATAGGCACTAATGGCCTGATATAATATTCCATATTTATCAAATCGGCTATTTCCGCCGCCTGAACTTGCGCCATTCAAATAGCTTCCAAATTTCAAAAAAGAGGCATTAGGGGCTAGTTCTGCCAAATAAAAATATCCTTGTCGAGAAGGATTAACACTAAAGGCATTCGATGTCAGAGGATAGTTAGAATTAGTTGTTAGCCAGGCATTAAATCCACTGAAATAAATATTCTCACATGTATCTATAAAGAATGCCGTTGGCATGATATTTTTTGATGAGGTAAACCCTCCGCCATTACCAATAACAGTCTGAAAAACAATTGAGGTTAAATCTGGGTTAAACTTAGAAATAAAATTCATGCTTCCTAGATTACCAAAACAACCAGGAGTAATTGGGAGGTTTCCGGTTGTTTGTCCAATAATGTATATGCAATTATTAAAATCAATATCTAACAAAAATGATACATCATCAGATGAGGTTCCGAAATATGTAGATGCAAGAATAGAATTTGTAATAGTTGATAGTTTACATACATATCCATCATGCGCCCCACCTTGATATGAAGCATTGTATGCAGTTCCAGTAATCGGGAAATCTTGTGAATTAGTTCTGCCAGTTAATAATACGTCAGACCCAGAAATCCTTAATCCATTACCAGCCTCATCACCTCCGCCACCAACGCAAGTACTCCAAAGCAATGTCGAACAATCCCCGCTCAATTTAAAAGCAACAACATCCTCGCTGCCACTATTTGAGCGAGCACCTGCTGTTATTGGGAAATCGCTCGATTTGCTGGAACTTGTTGCATAAATTAACCCCAAGGAATCTGATAAAATCTCACCTATTTTCTCATTAGCCCAATCTAAATGCAATGAATCATATGTGCCATCATCATTATTGCCTCCAATAAATGTTGACCCAAGGATATTGCTTCCAATTGAGTCTAAATGAGTGACGAAAATATCAAATCTTCCACCATTGAAACTATTGTCATAGCAACCTAGACTTGTTGGAAAATTTGCTGACCGTGTAGAACCCAATAAGCACAATTCCATATTTGAATTAACGTACATACTTTGGACAAAATCAAAATTATCTCCACCGAGATATGTTGCGTAAATCAATGAGCTACCAGTAGGATTCAATTTACTAATAACAACATCTTGCATTCCACAGAAAGAAGTGTCATATGCTCCAATCGTAGATGGATAACCAATTCCTACACAAGATGCACCTCCATAAATATTTCCTTGTGAATCATAAGTAGCACACGAACCATAATTTGTGATATTAGCACCTGAATATGTAGATGCAATGATTACAGGATCAATGATTAGAGGGATTGAGGAATTATATGAGGATAATATTTCAAATGAAACAATATTACCTTTTAGAATGTATTTGCATGATACTTCAATTTTATTACCGTCAATTACTTGATAAGCATATGGGGCCTGTTCAACTATTTCATTTATTGATGTGCGTAAAATCAAATTCCCATCTTGTAAACAAGCACTTACGCCTTCGTATTGAAGCTTAATGGACTTATAATTAGCCCCTGGTCGCAAAATGAAATCATACTTTAAATTTTCATTCTGACTATACACAAATAAATCGACAGAATGATATATTCCCTTATAACGAACCCCGCCAAAAACATCAATATTTTTTATCCATCTACGTCTATTCTGCCCAATAAAATAATTAATTCTTTCAGTTTGTTTATTTTCTCCTACAATTTCAACTGAATTTGAACAACCAACAAAATTTGTTTTGTATGAATGGCATTTTATTCGATTCTTTGGATTTGCGGCTGATGCATCGATTGGCTTCTCAATGCTATAATAGGCATACGTAAAATTGTTTTTTTCAAAGAATGCTCTTCCGAAATTAACTTCGGTCTTAAAAAACACATTAGCAGGCCATTGACCCTGATTTTTTTCAAAGTTTGGATTGTTTCCAAATACCGGATCACAGAAAACTAAAATTCCCAAATAAAGCAGTACAGCTTCTCTTTTCATGTGCAGGAGATAGCCATTTATTATTTCGTAATTTACGATAAATAAATAGCAATAAAAAGAATACCAATCGTTCTTTTTAATCCAATTTCGAATAATTTATTCTATCAAGTTTAAAAAAGTAAAGCCGTGAAGTCATTCACAACAACTCCACGGCTTTTACAATTTAATTAATATTATTAACAAACAGCTTGCCTGTAGCTGAAATTGTCAATTCCCTATCTTCTATTTGTGCAATATAGACTCCAGAATTGAGTGACTGTTGATGCTCAGAATAAACTTGTCTAATTGTAGAAATATTGCCTTTAATTGTCAGGACTTGTTTACTCAATAAGTCATATACTTTAAGTTCGAATTGCTTATTTGCATCAATTCGATTCAGCAAATCACTTGAATAAAGAAATGCGATAATAGAAATATCTTCATTCTTTAAATCATTAGAAGCTAATCTTAGCGCCGCGGCTCCCTCCGGAACGGTTTTCGTATAAATATCATCATTATCGACCCCAAATGAAAATAAGTTCTCTGGTCCAGTTGTTCCTGAACATGTACAATTCCTGCCAGCTATTGAAATGGAGCTACAAACATCATTACCACTACCTACAGTAAATTGTGGAACGTTCATGTACCAGGCACCGCCCAAGACAGTTCCAGTTTGGTCGCAATTTAATGCAACAGGGTAATATGCACGAAGTTCTGCACTTGTTGAACTGTTACCGTAAACAGAATTATTATCAAAGAGCCAACCCACAGTTATACTTCCATCTTCAGTATATGCAATCGCTGGTTCATATTGGGGTAGAGCGGAAATATCAAGCGACGGAGAATAAAAGCCATTGGTATAGGAGCTTGTATATGTCGTACCAGAACCATTGAAGTAGTTTACACCGATCATATCCCAAAAATATGCATAATCCGTCGAGGACACTATAACTGACCAATCATCAGTGTTTGCACCATAAACTGAGGTGTTTATATTAGGACAAGCAATTCGTGGATCATCCCAATTGCCAGCGTAATTGGCCGGAGATTGATAAATAACAGACGGATGCAATTCTTCACAAAGACTTTCAATGTATGTCGATACATCTAAGGAACAAACTTCAAATTTATCCCATTGGGTAGGTCCAACATAATCTTCAATCCGATATACAAAATACACTTTGTCATAATTATATGCAACATCGGGCGTAGTGGTTTCAGAGCCATCTCCAACTCCGGCAGCATCATAAATGGTGACAGTATTATCGCATAAATAGGCACAATTGTCAACCCATCCAAGCCGAGCAAATACATAATTCTTCTGATCATCATTCCATGTTATGGCAAATTTATCTTGCTTTATAACTTCACCATCAATATTAATTTCAAAATCTAAATCTGATGGAATGCTCCCCCCAGTCGAATATGTTCCTACCTGAGTCGTCCATCCATTAACAAATTGATTTGATCCTACATCAAAAGGAAAACACTCCATAACGAATTCGTTATTGTAAACTCCTGGACCCGCATAAACTGAAGCCAAATAAACGGCAACTGCTATAACAACATTATTATTTGCATCATATACAAGACACACATCGGGGTCAAGATACCCCGTCGCAGTATAGCTAAATTTAATATATCCATCTGAATTTATGTTGCCTGTTATATTCCAAATCATGCCGCCATCTAGTGGTGAGTTTGAATCAAATACAGTAACTTCAAATCTGGAGTTGTCATATTCTGCAAGATCATTTCCAGAATTAAAACTATTACTAATATAACTTGGCGATGATACATTATATTCAGTATAACTCGCACCATTGAATTGGCTATATGATATGGATACATTTAATAGAAATAAATAAACAAGTACTGTAAGTACTCTGATATATGTTTTCATAGCTTTTTTGATTTTAAGGGTTAGAAACAAATAATTGTGTATTGTTTTGTGTCAGCGCTGATAGCGCATATTTTTCCTTAAAATGCAAGGGTTAGATTAGTGCTGATTGGACAGCAGTAATTAACTAGTGAGGGTAGTTTTTATGCCTGGCGGCACGCTGGCGGATGAGTGCTGGGATTGAATGATGAACAAAATTGGTTTTTAAAGTTCATTTTATTTACTTTTTCATTGCATCAATAATTTTATTAGTTCGCCTATCGGCATACATCCTATTTAAAGAAGTAATAGCCCATATTGATGCTGGCAGCCAGCCTATCAAAGTAATCTGTAGGAATAGACATACTATTCCAGAGAGAATCTTCCTTTGCAGCATTAATGAAAGCCATGGTAGAAGCAATGCGATTGGATACCTCATAATTAAATCTATTATTGATAATTTATGATATCGGACTTATTTGATTTAATTTATTTGCATCCACATCCTTGGCCTACATACCATTTGCAACATACAGTATGTGCATTGCAATCTGCTTTATTGTAAGAGGAACAACCGCATGCCGAGGTTGTGGGACACCCACCGCTACCACCTCCGGAACCGCTACTGTTAATTTCAGAATCTTCTTTGGAGCAGGCATATATTAAGACGAATAATAGATACGCCGCTATAAATAGAACCACCGATTTGATATCTTTCCGCATACTATTTCCAAATTAGTTTCCCCCATGTTGCCAGCATCGACCATTCGGGCTTTTCGTCATACGTTTGCATCTATTTCCCGCTTTGGTTGTTGCATTGCATTGTTCAGATGTGCCAGTCTTACTATGTTCAGGTTTAATAGTATTTTGCTGTTGATATGTATTGGGTGCACTTGATTGAGAATTTGATTGAACTTGAGTAGGAGGATTGCAAATTGAACAAGCTGATCTCCCAATTTGCTGCGCATTTGACAGTGATATGTTAGAAAGACCTCCTTTGCAATTATTTAATCCACGACAATTTTCACTTGAATGATACTTCTTCGAGTATTTTCCTTCGCAAATGACTACTGTTTGAGCTGCTGTATTAATAAATATGAATACAGCGATAAGCAGTGGAATAATTTTGAATATTGATTTCATCAGTTCCCCTGGTTATTTATTTTAAAAATTGAAAGGACGGGGTGTAGTTCTCTACAATTTGCAGACATGCCCTTTTGTCCATGACATGTATCAAAATAGCCTAATCCTGTAATGATTACAGGTATATGGTTTTTAAGAAATAAAAAATGATTCTCCGGGACACCAATATTATCATAGAACCATTTATTCAAAATTTCAAATTGAGAATATCGGCTTGTCATCCTTACCTCTTGACAATCTGGGCTAATAATCTCGACTACCATGGTCTCTTCAGTAATTGTGTCTTCAATAATGATATGTATATCCCTATCGTCTTCTAGCTTAAAACCGACGATTGCACAGGGTAAAGAATATACAATGCACTCTGAGGCTGCTCTTCTATTCCTCTTATTAACATCGTTGCTAATGTTAATTTGGTCTTGAATTGAACTCGCAACAATATTATCAAAATCAATTTTTACTGTGTCCTGATCTGACAATGTCTTAATTGCCCATCTTTCAACACCACAAGATTCTGATTGAGAAATTACTCCTTCAACTAAAAGACAGATCATACATGTTAACGTACTGTAAATTCTCCAGTCAAACATTTATATTTATGTCTTCTAGATTCAAATGTTCATATCATAATTCATAAATACTACAGTATCGCTCTAGTTAATTAATTCGTATTTATACTATTATTTGAACCGTAGTTATACGGTTTTAGACAGTACATATTCGATATATTTAGTTCGAGACATTTAAGAAAGTAGAGCTTACGTTTATTATTTTCAAGTATTTAGTTTCGTAATAATTATTTTTCTTTCTCTCCCATTTTTGTTTGGTATTGCCTAATACTTCTGCGATGAAATATTTTCACCGAAAATGTTTCTAACCAATTAAAACCAAATTTTATGTCATTTACGGGAGAAGAAAATCACGAAATAAGCTTCGAAGATGCAGCTGAGTTAACAAAAAACTATCGCGATCAAATGTCTTTAGAGGGGAAAAAAGGAGGGTATTTTAGCCGAAGCGGAATCCTATCATTGTTAGAACAGGATGGTTGCGTCGGCATTCGGTATTACTATGGACTTACAACGGAAGAAAGTACACAAGTTTTAGTAATGGTTGGAGTAAATGAAAACGAAAACGATTTAATCGGAGGACAATATGTTTGCATTGAAATGTCTATCCCATGTCCAAGCGTATGTGGTGCGAACAACATTCTTAATTCTGATATTTGAATTATTGGCGTTTTTGCACTAAGTTGCGGCTTTCCTGAAATTATTTTTCCACGCAATTATGATTAATTGGCTCGTTTACGCTTCTTCGTTGTCTGTGCTATTGCCGTCGATAGGAGCTGTTTTGATATGGCGATATTCAAGCCAGGAAATTCGGCTCTTATCTTTTCTTTTTTGGTTTGCTACAATTATTGAATTGCTTAATCTCCTTCAAATCAATGCAGGTCGAGATAATATTTGGATTATTAATATCTACTCGTTGATTGAAGGGATGTTGCTGCTCTATCTCTTCGGCATTTGGCATCTTTCGAAAATATCCAAGAATGCTATTTGGCTTGCATTGATTTCTTACATGTTATTCTGGTCATATTCAACTTTAGACAATATCCACCAGTTCAATACAGGTGAAAAGACTTTTAAAGGAATCTTATTAGCTATTGCCTCCGGCATGTTTTTGCTGCAGTTTTCGTTTCGAGAAAACATAATTCTTCAGCAGCATTACAGATTTTGGTTCGCCTCCGCTATATTATTTTATTTTTCCCTTACTGTAATTGTATTTACTACAGCCAATTATATTCTCAAGAATAACATTCATGCTATGAAATATGGTTGGCAAGTTCATTCCTATATTAACATTATTTCTAATATTATGTTTGCAAATGGATTCCGATGTTACTATCTGAAAAAGAGTATATATACTTAATTCTTATAATAGTGGTTAGTTCGTCTGCACTATTAATACTTTTTATTTCCGTGATTTTTATTAACATAAGGCAACGTAAACAAAAAGAAATTGAAAAGTTGAATGCAATCATTGAGACTCAAGAATCAGAACGGCTTAGAATTTCTGCAGATATGCATGATGAGATTGGACCTCTTTTATCTGCGATCAAACTTCAAATTAATGCATTTGGTTATGCTACCTCAAAAGACAACCTAGCTGAATCTATTTCATCTGTTTCAAACCAATTAGATTTGGCTATCAGCAATATAAGAGTCATAGTTAGAGATTTAGCATTTAAAAAGCCTGGGCTGCTAACATACATTGAAGGGTTTAAGAACATTGTTGAGGCGGAAGGAAGAATGAGTTTCACATTAAATCACTCCAATTTAAAAATGGAAATGACCGAAAACGCTGAGGCAAATATTTATAGAATAGTTTCCGAATTAATAAACAACTCCATCAAGCACTCAACTGGCTCACAAATCATACTGAACATTAACGAAGATGACCGAAATTTATATATTGAGTATGCCGACAATGGTACGTCTAATGAATTAACTAAGAACAACATTGGCATGGGATTAAAAAATATTCAGAATAGAGTATCGTCTCTTAATGGGAATATTGTATCATGTAAGGATTTCTCTCATGGCGCTAAATACAAATTATCATTTGATAAAAAGCACTTACATTGATCTATAATTATTATATGAGCCCCAAAGCACAAAAATTAAAGATCATTATTGCAGATGATCATCCAGTTTTTCGATGTGGATTGGAAGCCGCCTTGGCAAGTATCCCAAACATTGCCAAAATAGCTCAGGCAGCGAATGGCGAAGAAGTAATTCGGCTTTTGCAAATAGAACATTATGCAATAGTCTTTATGGACATCAAAATGTCCCCAATGGATGGGATTAAGACGACGGATATCATTAAAAAACGATTTCCAAAGACCAAAGTAATTGCTTTATCCATGCACGAAGAACAAGATAAAATCATGTCAATATTAGATAAAGGAGCAAATGGATATTTGATAAAGAATGCTGACAAATCTGAAATTGAAATGGCCATTAACGAAGTAGTGGCTGGCAAAAGTTATTTTTCACAACAAGTTTCTAAAATGTTGTATGATCAAATAAATATTCAGAATAATAACGGATCAAAGAAAGGTGATGTATTAGCAAACGATAGATTTAGAGATATCATTTTCCTATTATATTTTGAATTAACAAGCGAAGAAATTGCTGAAGCAATGTTCCTTTCAGTTCGCACAATAGAAGATTACCGGAGTCAAATACTCGACATTACGAATTCTCATAGTACAATTGGCATATTGAAATTCGCAATTGAAAGGAATTTGCAAAACGATATTGCTTTAAAGAAAAAATACGAAAAAGCGCTAAGTAAAAAAGCTCAAGGACAATAAATCTAAAACCGTACAGATATGGATATAATATCTAAGTTAAAACTATCATTCTTATTTCTATTGCTCATTGGTCTCGCAGCTTGCGGTCCAAATGCTGAAGAGCAAGCAGCGATTGAACGTCATAAGATGGATTCAATTGCTACAGTAACAAAGCAAGCAATGGAACAAAAAGCGCAACTTGAGGCTGAAATTGAGGGGGCATCGAACCGACTTATCGCCTTTAAGGCCGATTTGGAAGTTGCCAAAAGTGACATGAATAGAATTCAGGAGTTTCAATTCCTACGCACAGGCGATGAGCGTAATCAACAAATACATGACAAATCAATTGAAATCCAGAATTTGGAAAAGGAGATTGCGAATACAGAACAAACAATTTTGGAAAATAAAAATCGATTGGAAGTAGTGAAGTTGGTACTTTCTAATCATTAACTTTTTCTTCACTAAATTTAAGGAAAGATATTGTGTATTGAATTATTGACAATTAGATAAACGAGATTTTCATTATTCTAGGAAATGATCAGATCAGATTATTGGCAAATTAAGCCGCATACAGAACGTAAATTAGTGATTCTGGATAAGTACTTGGCTGCATGGTGTGATATTATTTTTAAGTATTATTATTTAAACCTCAATTGGAAAGCCTGGTCTACTCCTTACTTTGTAGATTGTTTTTCAGGACGTGGTATGTATCATAAAGATGGAAAATTAAATTCTGTTAATGGCTCACCAATTATAGCTATTGAAAGATTTATAGAGAAGAAGGCTGCGTTCGAAGCAAAATACCAGAAATCGATTACCCCTAAAATTCGACTCATTGAATACAATACTGAATTTGCAAAAGAACTTGAAGAATTTGTAAAGCCATACAAAAGTCAACTTGATATCAAAGTTTTCTGTGATGATTTTAATACTATAATAGAAGGAATTGTGTCTGAAACCGGTTATTCACCAGCATTCTTTTTTGTAGATGCAGGAGGCATTAAAGAGCTAAAAGGCGAATCTGTTGAAAAAATTGTAATGAAGAGCGGCCCACGTGATATACTTCTGAACTATATTGTTGATGGGCCAAGTAGAATAGGCGGTTTGGCACAAAAAATCGTTGAAGGAAAGTACAAAGGTAAGCGCCTAGCTGGTGCGATTAAAACCATTCAAACACTTGAAGATTTTCATAATATGGAAATTGCTCGTTATCTTGATGAGACAAATAATGATTGCAAAGATGCTTTAATAGCATATATTGAAAATGTGTTACATGCAAATAATAAAGTTAAAAGCATCACAGATAGGTTGCAAACGGTGGTTTATGACATGAAAGACACTCAGCGACAAAGGTTGATTTATTATTTGATTTTTTCATCCCGTAAGGAAGTTGCAACAAAAGTTATGAAAAGTATCTTTAAAGATTCTAAGAATACCGAGTCAAATCAAAGATCATTGTTCGACCCCGATTTCATGGAATTTAATTAGACATCCGCATGGCGCAATCAAGCATAGAATGGACAGAAATGACTTGGAATCCTACAACAGGTTGCACCAAGATTTCTAGTGGTTGTAAATTTTGCTATGCTGAAATAATGTCCAAAAGGCTTCAAGCAATGGGCATGAAGAAATATAAGGATGCTTTTAAAGTAAGAATCCACCCAAACCAGCTTAGCATCCCAGGTACTTGGAAGTCGTCTAGGATTGTATTTGTAAATTCCATGAGTGATCTTTTCCATAACGACATTCCATTAAATTTCATAAAGCAGGTATTTGAAGTCATGAATAATCACCCTAACCATGTGTTCCAAGTATTGACCAAGCGTGCGGAACGACTATATGAAGTCCACAAAGCGTTAAAATGGTCACATAACATTTGGATGGGTGTTTCGATTGAAAATGAAAGCGTAGTGAGTAGGATTAATTATTTAAGAAAGACTAAAGCAAGAGTAAAATTTCTTTCTTGTGAGCCTCTAATCGGCCCTTTAAATAATTTAAATTTAAAAAAAATTGACTGGGTAATCGTTGGAGGTGAAAGCGGGCATGCTCCTAGACCAATGAAGTCTGAATGGGTCTTGGATATTCAAGAGCAATGCGAAAAAGCAGATGTTAGATTTTTCTTTAAGCAATGGGGTGGTAGAAATAAGAAGGCAGCTGGCAGGATGCTGAACGGAAGGACTTATGACGAAATGCCAGAAATAGAACTTCAACGCAGCATATGAAATTTTTACCACTATTTTAGATTGGATATTAGTATGCCCAATCCTGTTTTTCACTTTTCCGGTCGACTTTTAACAGATCAAATTGGCAATCAACAACTCGTTGATTTTTATTCCTTTTGTTGCAATTATTCAAATTGTTGGATTACAATTGATGTTAATGCCTTACAGTTTTTCGACGCTAATCTATCTGCACTATTATTGGGCATGGTGCATAAACTCCGCCATGAACGCAGACTTAATTTTTATCTTGACTGGCAATGTTTAAAAGGGGAGTTAAATGTACTTGTTCGAAACGGTTTGGCATTTAGTATCTGCAAGATAAATAAAAAGGCGGATGATACCCGTGAAAGCACTGTTCCTGTACGCGCCTTCAAACTTGAAAATGCTGATGGGTTTGCATCCTATATAGAAAAGGATTTACTAAAGCATCGAGGGCTTGAGGGGGTTAACTTTGTTGATAAGGAGAAAGTTAAGAATTCATATTTTGAGATATTTGATAATGTTGGCATACATGCCAATACAACTTATCCAATAATTGCTTGTGGTCAATATTATCCTTATCAGCGGGAATTAAAATTCACTTTAACAGATATGGGAGATGGGTTTTTAAAGAAGATATCTGACTTTACCCACCAAAAAATTACCAATTCCGCAGATGCTATTAATTGGGCTGTTAAAGGTGGTTCGACAAAAGATAAGGCCGCTGGTGGAACAGGGTTAAAAAAGATTTTATTTTATTGCTTAAAAAATGGTGGGAGCATACATATAGTTTCCAATGATTGTTATTGGAAATTTGACCAAAGAATTCAAGATTACAAAATTCAGAATCCTTTCGTAGGCACGACGGTGCACTTAGTATTTAGGCATGCCTAATTTTCAAAAAAATCGTACATTTGGCATGATATTAGTAACATTTGGCTTGACAATTCGTATTTTTTCACTATATTTATTTATTTCCATACTTGCCAAATAGAGGAGTGAATAATGCACACAATTAATATAGCCTGCCTCATTGGGACTCCCAATGCTATTATCCAAAAATTTGGATTAAAAGTCTTTGAAGAGGTATCTTCTTACCTAGAGAAAGGCGAAAAAGTTTCTTTGTCTTTTTCTGGGCTGCGCAATGCAACTACAGGATTCTTTCATGCTTCAATTGGAAATATTTATAAAAAATTCCCAGATACAGCTGATTATCTTTTGAAGATGGAAGGTCTTGAAGACATGGCCGATTGGGATGAGAAAGTGAAGGATGCAATTTTTTTGGTTCAAAATCCAGAGCGAGCAAAGGCATTGGATGAGGCAATCAGCGCTCTATTTGACTAATGCCATTCAATATTAAACGTATTACAGATTTTATTCCCGAAGACCGGGAATTTTATTTTTGTGATTCTAATGTTTGGATTGCGGTATTGAAAAACTCAGGCTCAAAAGGTACAGAAAAGCATGAACAATCTTATTTAGATTTTTTTGACGCAGTCATTCAATTACATAGCATTACTGATCCTAAATTAGTTAAGAAAATAAAGCACAAACCGAAGTTTGTGCTTACAAGTATGCTAATCTCTGAAATTCTAAATGCATACTTAAGAAAAGTTTCAATGCGATTATTTCTTGGAAATGATTTCCAAAAATATGATTTTAAAAAAGACTACCGCGACATCCCCCATACGCACTATGCAGACGAATTAAAAAAATTAACTACTGATATTCTTGCTTATCAAGAGTTCACTATATTATTAGATGATGAATTTAAGAGTTTAAATCCTTCTAGAATACTACCCTGCCTTAAAGCAAAATTCGACTTTAACGACTACTATTATTATGCGCTTTTTAAGGAAAAGAATATCCCCATCATCACACATGATAAGGATTTTTCATTCCAGGACATAGAGATAATTACTGCAAGCCATACCTTATTAAAATTGCATTAAGCTGTTTCGTCACCAAGTAATGGTAAATCCAAACCAGCGATTTTCTTAACAGAATTTCCAGCGATACCCTTTATAGAGCCATATATCTCAACCGTCGTTTGAGCCATTGTTTCAATATGATGCTCACGCTGTTTCCAAATTTTTGTCATTGAGCGCCTTTCAACATCAAGGTCATTTTTAAGCCGGGAGAATCCTTGAACAATGAATGAAATTTGATTGGCGAATTCAGGCGAACTTATGTATGTGTGTAGTTTTGCCAACTTACTAGGCATATTTTCCATTCCAGACCTTGCTTCATATATTCTTAAAATAGACTCCCTCAGCACAAATGCTAGCGGCATTAACTCTTGAAAAGTGCATATCCATACGCCATCTATTCTAGTAAACTGGCTTACATTCTTTGGCAATGCTTCAGAAACAATAATTATCATATCCGATTTATGCAGTCTTTGATCTTCAAGGGCCTTTTCAATCCATGATGGGCTAAATATTTTTGTTCTTTTGCTTTCAATCGCTATGGAACCACATGATTGTAGCTTATCATTTTTGATCATCATTATTACATCAGCGCCGTTCGTTCCCTTCTTAACTTCCTCTATTTGATCTGACATAAAATGTTTTTTCAATTCCTCTTCAATTTTTAATTCCTGGACTTCACCTTGTACTTGCATACTTGATTGATTTATCTGCCTCTGAGCGATCATCAATTGCTTTCGAAGTTGGTTAATTACATGTTCCCTTTCTGCAATCTTCATTTGCGATTTAATCTCAACATCTTTTTGGAGTTTCAATTTTTCCTTTGCAATTACTTCTCTCAATTGATATTTAGATTCTGCTTCGACCTTGGTCTTAACGATTTGTTCAAGTTTGGACCTTTCGGCTTTAAGACGATTTACAACTTCCTTGTCAATTGACTCTTGTATTTGTAGTTTCATTTGTTCAACTTCCTTCTGATTTTTCTTGAGGTGCAAATTCTTTTTATTGAATTCTTCTCTCAAACGCAAATAGAGCATCTCATGCACATCGATGACCGTCCCACACTTGGGACATTTCACCTTTTCATAGTTCTTTTTCATGACATATTATTTTTTAAATAATTAATTTTTTGAAATAAACACTTCTATGCCAGTTGGTAAATCAAGGGCTTGATTTTTATATATTATTAATGCGGCAATGTTTACCGCCATATCTCTAGTTGTTGAATGCTTTGTCAATACAACACCCGAATAGCGTTCCGGACTCTGGCCATATGCGCCAAACAAATGAGAAAACATCTGAACATTTTCCAGCCCAAAAAATCCGATGATAGATGAAATTGATGAAAGAGATTTATGCTTCGTCCAGATCAATTCACCATTTTTATTTTGTCGCCATTCTTTAGCGAAGAGCTTGGGCAAAGCCTGCAGCATATTTTGGCAGACAAACACGACGCTAACATCTGAAGGATCGGTATTGAAAAGATTATCTGTATCCTCTAATGCATCTATGACAAGGGGTGCGGATTGGGAGCTTAAATATTTGGCGAGTTTTGTCAAGCGTTCGCCATTAAAGCTCAACTGGAAGGCTGGCTTCATCTGATGAAGAATTAAATTGTGTTGAAAAGAGGTTATTTCCGTTTAGACTTCCCTCTTTTGGATTTAGACCTTTTGGAGGCCTTTTTTGTTTGATCTACAAGATCATTTGCCCTTTTGATAAGTAAAGCGCCCATCCCTTGGGCAAATTGCATATAATCGAGCCTATTGCGTTTTTTAGGGGCTTTTTTCTTAGCCATCGTACTTGTAATGGTATTAAATTAAATGCCCATTACAAAGGTAAAAGAGACTTTTTCAGATTTGCAATAGCTAAATATTTCAAAATGAGTCGACACCTAAATAATTTGTAAGTAGTGATTTGTGCATAGTTATTGACCTTCTTTTTATTCAAAATACCCTGCTGCATAGCTTTTTTAATGGTGCAATAGCCCGGAAAAGCAAAATCACCTGTTTCAGCGTCTTTATGATCGGCATACCTATACTATATGGAGTTTTATCCCAAACCCAATTCACTATCAATTCATAGCCATTACTACACATTTGACTAACATTTTCGGCTTTTGATTATAAAAAAAGGCCTTTTAATAGCGTTTTCTTAAAAAAACAAGCAAATAACATATCCGTAAATTTGCACTATGGAAAAGCAAGCTATCCTGATAACGGGAGGCTCCGGGTTCATCGGGCAGCACCTGTCGTCCCTTTTCCGGGAGAATAATTACCCCGTCGCCATATTAAGCCGTAGTCAAAATACTTCCCCGGGCCGGTTTCACTGGGATCCTGATCACGCTGAACTTGATATTGAATCCCTGAAGAATACCGGTACGATTATCCATTTGGCCGGCGCATCCATTGGCGAAGGCCGCTGGACAAACAACTACAAACAAACGTTGCTGGAAAGCCGTGTGAAGGGAGCGAGATTGCTGTATGAAAAATTAAAGCAAAATCCATTTGGGGTCCGCACATTTATCTCCGCTTCCGCTATAGGATATTATGGAAATTCCGGCGAACAGTGGGTGGATGAAAAGAGCCCTCCCGGCCATGATTTTTTAGCGGAGACCTGTCTGCATTGGGAAAACGAGGTTGACAAAATTGCATCCCTTGGCATTCGTGTGGTAAGGGTAAGGACCGGCCTTGCATTAGCTTCAGATGGCGGCATCCTTCCGGTGATGGCAAAACCGGTCAGGTGGGGTGCCGGTGCCGTGCTGGGAACCGGCGAGCAATTTATGTCATGGATTCATATGAATGATTTGGGCAGGATCTATTTAATGGCCGTTGAAAACGAACGGCTCAACGGACCTGTGAATGCCGTTGCTCCTCGCCCGGAAATGAACAAGGTATTTACCAGGGTATTGGCACGTTCCCTTCACCGGCCTTTGTTGCTTCCAAGAGCGCCCGGATTCGTCATGCGATTGATCCTGGGAGAAAAAGCCGACCTCGTACTATTTGGTCAGCGTGTGGCCTGCAATAAAATTGTAGAAATGGGTTACCGGTTTGAATTCAGTGACCTGGAAGATGCATTGTCAGACATCCTGAATTAGAACCTTTCTCAAAAATATGTGTTAGTGATTTTTCAAGCAATTGACGGCCAGGCAAGGCGCTTTTCGCAGCCCATACCAGGCGGGTATGAGCAAGGAAAGCAACGCAGCATGGCTGGCAAGGGCGCCGAAAAAGCGCAACAGATATTTTTGAGATAGGTTCTAACGTATGTCATGCATTCGCCGCCTGGGCAACCTGTTCTGCTGAAATCTCCATCATACACCGGAAATGTTTTTTCGGACATTTCTCAAAACCAATTTTTGTACAGGGACGGCAATAAAGATTTTTAATCTCCATGACCTGGTGCCTGCCGGGATTCGTTAAGCTGTAATAAGGCGTCATGCCGAATTCCGGAATCGTATTCCCCCAAATGCTAACGATGTCTTTATTAAATGCCGCCGCAATATGCATCAGGCCGGTGTCGTGGGTAATGATCTTTAAAGCATGCTTTACAAGGGCAGCCGATTGGTTCAGGCTGTATTGGCCGCAGGCATTGAAAATTTCCGGCCTGGTGAGGGCCACGGCTTCTCCCCTTTCCACATCTTCCTTGCCTCCCAGGAGGACGATGGGCTTATTCAGCCGGGAACAGATGGCAATCATTTTTTCCAGGGGCAATTGCTTCGTAAAATGTTTGGCACCGATAACAAATCCTATGTATCCATCGTTGCAAAAAGGCGGCAGGGTGGTCACACTCTTTTCGTCTTCCCTGGAGAGAAAATAATCCAATCCCTTGCCGTCATTCCTCACGCCAAATGCAGTGACGGTTTCCAGGTACCTGTCTACGATATGTTGTTTGGGCAGCCTGTCCATTTTAAAATTTACCAGCAGCCATTTTTCGACGTTGATTTTGTTGAAGGAATAACTTTTCACCCCCAGGCTTTGTTTGATCCGAAACGTCCGGAGGTTGTGATGCAAATCAATGACGGCATCGTACTTTTCATTTTTCAATACCTTCAAGAAGGTTGGTAAATTATCCTCCAGGTAAAAACATCTATCGATGTAAGGGTTGTTTTCCAGGATCGACGCAAAACCCTGCTTCGTAAAATAATGCACTTCTGCGCCCTTCACCTGTTGCTTCAGGCAGCGGATCACAGGCGTCGTTAAGACGATATCGCCGATCGAGGAAAACCGAAGAATTAAAAATTTAGGCACGTGAAACTATCTGGAATGCGAATGTAAATCTTTTTGGTTGTCCGAATGCTACGTATTTCGCACGGAGTTCACAGAGGAAAACGCACGGAGTTCACGGAGATTCATCCTTCTTTTAAAATTTCTTTGCCATGGTCTCCATGTTTTACTCAATGTTCTACTGATGAACTTATGTTCAACCCTTTTTAATTTGTTGATCTGTTGAATGTGAATATTGATTTCACTACGTCGTCCCCCTTTAGGGGTCAGGGGTGCGCACGTGCCGGGAATGAACAATTTACCCAATTATGAAGAACTTCCCAGGGAGTTATTAGAAAGACTCAATAAATGAAATACCGAATCCCTAACCTTCCCTCGCTCACCCCAATCCCCGCCCAAGCCGGGCGTCCCATCCGGGATTAAAGTGAGAATTAATTCTGATCTAATTTGAGTTACTGCATTTCCAATAGTTCCTTTTTAAACGCAGAGGGACGCAGAGAGGAACGCAGAGAAAAACGCAGAGCCATCCTCAAATTCTCAAACATGGTCCTTCGTAGCTTTACCTTGTTATCCGAAGTCTTGACGTAGGATAAGCGAAGAAGGATTCTCAAATTTTCAAATCTCTCCCCTATATTTGTCAGAATGATCCTCACCGACACCCACACCCATCTTTACGCGGAAGAATTTAACATAGACCGGGACCTTCTTATCCGCGAGGCTATGGCCAAAGGTGTTGAACGGTTTTTTCTTCCCAATATTGACAGCACATCCGTACAATCCCTGCTGGACCTGGAAAAAAAATATCCCGGAACGTGTTTTGCCATGATGGGCCTGCATCCTTGTTCAGTAAAAGAGAACTGGGAAGATGAACTGGCCGGCGTAGAAAAACTTTTCACGGAAAGGAAATTTATCGCCGTGGGGGAAATCGGCATCGATCTGTATTGGGACAAAACTTTTGTAAAGGAACAGGAAGAAGCATTCCGAAGACAAATCCGGCTGGCGGAGAAGTACGATATCCCCGTCGTGATTCATTCCAGGGAATCCTTCGAAGAAATATATGCTATTCTCGTCGATGAAAACCGAAAGGCTGTTCACAAGCCGTCACGGGGCATCTTTCATTGTTTTACCGGGACTGCCGACCAGGCCAGGCGGGCCATTGACCTGGGATTTTACCTGGGTATCGGCGGCGTGGTGACCTTTAAAAATTCCGGGCTGGATAAAGTGATTGCTGATATTCCCATAGAGCACCTGGTCCTGGAAACGGATGCGCCCTACCTGGCACCCGTACCTTTCCGGGGTAAAAGAAACCAGCCAGACTACCTGCTGAAGGTGGCTGAGAAAATTGCGGCGGTGAAAAATAAATCGCTGGAGGAGGTGGCTGCTGTTACCACACGGAATTCCATCACTATATTTGGAACGTGATTGCTTCCATGCATTCTCTTTATCCATCCACAAGAAGACTTCCTCTTATTGGCTGCTTCATCTTGCTATTGCATTCTTTCAGTGGTGCGGCTCAGACGGTGCCGGTAAAAGGCACCGTCCGCAGTGCGAACGGAGAATTACTTCCCGGCGTTTCCATAGTGGCCGACAGCCTCAACGGTGTGACGACAGGTACAGACGGCAGCTTCTCCCTGCTATTGACGCCGGCAGCGCATACGCTGGTTTTTCGTTTGTTGGGTTTTAAGGAGCTTACCCGGAAAATATCCCTGGAAGGAAAATCATCGGATTCCCTGGCAGTTGTACTTACTGAATCCACGCGCGAGCTGGGTGTCGTCGTGGTCACGGCAGGCAGGCATGAACAAAAAATTGAAGATGTCACGGTGTCCATGGAAGTGATCAAGCCTTCCCTGGTTGAGAATACGAATGCCACGACCATGGAATCCGTCGTCGACCAGGTGCCGGGAGTGAACGTGATTGACGGGCAGGCTAATATCCGCGGCGGTGCCGGATGGAGTTACGGCGCCGGAAGCAGGGTGTTGGTCCTTGTCGACGACATGCCCCAACTCAGCGCCGATGCCGCCGATGCCAAATGGACATTTATACCCACAGAAAACCTGGAGCAGATCGAAGTAATTAAAGGAGCTTCTTCGGCTCTTTTCGGGTCCTCCGCCCTGAATGGAGTCATCAACTTCAGGACGGCTTATCCCCGCGATACGCCGCAGACTAAGGTGGGTGTCTATTCCGGAATTTATGATAAACCCATTTTGAACTACGGTGACACTTCGTACAATTTAAAATGGTGGGGCACCACCCCTCAGTTTATTTCCGGCCTGAATTTTTTGCATTCCCGTCAAATAGGCCGGCTCGACCTGGTGGCCGGCGGCAACATCCTGATAGACGACGGGTACAGGCAGGGAGAAAACGAAGGCCGGTACCGGTTCAACATGAACCTGCGCTGGCGCACGCCTACGGAAGGATTGTCCGCCGGGTTGAACTTCAATATTCAAACGGCAACAGGCGCGCTGTTTTTTATCTGGAAGAACGATACGACAGGGGCCTATATCCCGGCCGACAATACGCTGAGCGAATACACCAACAACAAATACAGCTTCGATCCATACCTGACCTATCTTGCCAAAAATGGCGGATCGCATAAATTCCGTAGCCGCATTTTTATCAACACCAACGATAACAACACGAATCAGAATTCCAACTCCACGGCTGTCTTTGCCGAATACCAATACCAGCGAAGATATCTGCAGGAGAAACTGACCCTGACCGGCGGACTGGCTGAACAATATTCCCAGGTGCACAGCGAACTCTACAAGGATCACAATGGAAACAATCTTTCCGCATACATCCAGGGCGATGCGAAGGTGAACCGGTTTAATTTTTCCATGGGTGCGCGTGTAGAACAAAACCGGGTGGATGAAGATTCAGATTCGCCGCAAATCGTTTTCAGGGCCGGAGTGAATTACCACCTTCTTAAAGAAACCTACCTCCGCGCATCAGCCGGCCAGGGTTACCGGTTCCCGTCTGTCGCCGAACAGTTCATCGGCACCACGGTAGGTGGTATTGGAATTTATCCAAATGATTCCCTGGACCCGGAATCCGGGTTCAGCACGGAATTCGGAATCAAACAAGGCCTAAAAATCGGGCAGTGGCAAGGCTACCTGGATGTGGCCGCATTCCTCAACCGGTACAACAACATGTTGGAGTTTACGTTCGCGCAATGGGGTACAATCTCCAATCCGCTTGGAGGCTATGGTTTCAGTTCCATTAATATCGGCAACACGGAAATAAAAGGAATTGAATTTTCAGCCACAGGATCCGGAAGGATTGCCAAAAATTTACAACTGGATGTGCTGGCCGGTTACACCTACATTGATCCGCGACAGATCTCCTATTCCGACGCCTATATTGAAAAAGCTGTCCCGGATTATGTCATGGGAAGCGATTCCAGTAATTTTTTGAAATACCGGTACCAGCACCTGGTGAGGCTGGATGCTGAATTCACCTTTCAAAAAGCAGCATTCGGCTCCAGCCTCCGATACAATAGCTTCATGGTGAATGTCGACAAGTTCTTTGTGGATGAAGTTGGCGATCAGCTTACACCCGGTGTGGGCAATTACAGGGAGCACCGCCGGCAGGGCGACCTGGTCTGCGACATGCGGATCAGCTACCTTTTGGCCGGGCACCTGAAAGCTGCTTTCATCTGCAAGAATGTGTTCAATTACATTTTCATGCAGCGCCCCGCTGACATGCAGCCGCCAAGGACCTTTGTGCTGCAGGTGAATTATTCCATGTGATTTTTATCGAACGTATTATTGATTCCGTATAAACCCTATTTTTGACAGCGCGAAACACCATGAATATCCTCGGCATCATTCCTGCACGCTACGGCTCCACCCGCTTCCCGGGCAAGCCCCTGGTCGACATCGAAGGCAAAAGCATGATCCAACGGGTCTATGAACAATGCTCCCTGAGCAAGAAACTGACCCTCGTTGTGATAGCCACCGACGACGACCGTATTTTCAATCATGTCCAGGAGTTCGGCGGTACGGCCGTGATGACATCTCCGCAGCACCAAAGCGGCACAGACCGTTGCGCCGAAATCATACGCACCGAAGACGGGGCGAAATGGGATGTGGTGATCAACATCCAGGGAGACGAGCCGTTTATTCATCCCGAACAAATTGACTTGTTGTGTTCCTGTTTCGGGAACCCGGAGACACAAATCGCCACACTCATAAAAAAGATTACCTCCCGCGACGAGCTCTTCAACCATAACAATCCGAAGGTGGTGATCAATACAAAGGGAGAAGCCATGTATTTCAGCCGCTCTCCTATCCCATATAACCGGAATTTCCCCGAGCAGGACTGGATCAAATACAATACCTATTACAAACACATCGGAATTTACGGTTACCGTTCCGACGTCCTTTTGAATATCGCCAAACTTCCGAAATCAAATCTCGAAATTGCCGAATCCCTGGAACAATTGCGCTGGATAGAAAACGGTTACAAGATCCGCACGGAGGTTACATCCCAGGAGAGCATTGCCATTGATACACCGGATGATTTAAAAAAAATCAAAACCGCACTTTGACCTGCTACAAATTGTGCGAATTTAGTCCGACGTGATCGGCGTGCCGGATGGGCGAAGCATGTTGCCTCCGCACCCAAGTGTTTCATAGCGTGATATGAGTTTAACCACAAAGAGCACAAAGTGAAAAACGGCACAAAGGACACGAAGCTGAAACCTTCCAAGTGACTTTGTGTTTCTTTGTGCTTTTGACTTTGTGCTCTTTGTGGTTAATTTTTAAAAATCCCAAATGAAAAAGCACAAATTTGTATTACTACGTAAAATCAGCGGCTACTTTTTCAGCACGATCCGGAACGTAGTACCCTTACCGGGTTCGGAATTTTTTACAAAAATCTGCCCGTCATGGTATTCTTCGATGATACGTTTGCTTAAGGAAAGGCCGAGTCCCCAACCCCTGTTTTTCGTAGTATAGCCGGGTTTAAAAACCGTCTTATAGGCCGACTTCGGAATTCCCTTTCCACTGTCGGCAATGTCTACATATACAAACTGGTGCTGGTCGGTGATAGAGATCGTAATGGCGCCTTCACCCTGCATGGCATCCATGGCATTCTTCAGAATATTCTCAATCACCCATTCAAACAAAGGAATATTGACCGGAACCATGACGATTTCGCCTGATGTATTATTTAGCGTGAACTTCACTTTTTCCGACGCACGCGAGCGGGTATAGTCCATGGCATGCTGCAGGACGTCGCCTATATTCTCCTTCTTCAGCGCCGGCGCCGAACCGATCTTTGAAAACCGTTCGGTGATGGTTTGAAGTCTTTGAAGATCCTTTTCTATTTCACCGGTATATTCCATATCCGTGCCTTTAATCTTCAGGTACTCCAGCCAGGCCATCAGGCTTGACAAAGGCGTACCCAGCTGATGGGCCGTTTCTTTGGCCATGCCCACCCAAACCCTGTTTTGTTCCGCTTTCCGTGAACTGCTGAATGCCAGGTACGACACAAGGAGGAACAAGGCGATCACAGCAAGCTGGAAATACGGGTAGTAACGTAATTTGGTGAGTAAAACCGAATCCTTGTAATAGATGAAGTTTCGATTCTGTTCGGAAAACGTGATGACGATGGGTTCATGCTGCGACTTCATCAGCGCCAGCTGTTCCTTCACGTACCCCGTGTCCAGCACTTTCAGTGAGTCGAGATTGCGGTAGGAGATCATCTCACCCTTTTCATCTGTCAGCAATACCGGGATGGTGGTGTTGTTGCTGATAACAATGGTCAGGAAATTAAGATCGGCATTTACGTCGTTGTAATCTGCCAGCTTTCGGGTGGCCTCAGCCCAAAGCTCAACCTTCTTTCTTTCTTCTTCCGAAAGACTCTGAACCAGGCGGTTGGTATACCAAAGCGAAGCCGAGCCGATAAAAAGCGCGGCCAGCAATAAAAGAATTTTCCAACGTTGCTTTTGCGTATAAAGGTTCAAGAGATAGATTAAAGCATTTGTTCTGAAACGCTAAAATGAGAAAAAAATTGCAATCGGTACGTTGTCTCAGCGCTTTGCGTTCCTTTCGTCATTCTGGAAGAATCTTGTTGATGGGTAGAAGAATCTTTCGGATTAGCCGAAACAAGATGCTTCCAGCATGACAAACAGCGGCTTGTAAAGAAAACAGAACATTCTTCGTTTTATCAACAGCCTCTTCCAAACCTGCCAAATACTCCCAGCGGCAGCTTGTAACCGGTACGGGAAGGAAGGTAAAGTTCGCCGATGTTCAAACCCTGAACTCCTTTCAGAAGGTTTTCAATAATCAGGGAAGAAAAGCCCAGCGAATAGGTATTTAAGATGAGAAAGCATTTCTCATCAAGGAGTTTCTCCACCAGGTGCATCATTTCATTGATCTGGTCTTCCAGCTTCCATTTCTGTCCGTCAGTACCGTGACCGTAAGCCGGAGGATCCAATATAATGCCATTGTATTTTTTACCGCGCTTCACTTCCCGTTCGGTGAAAGTCATGGCATCTTCTACCAGCCAGCGGATATCCTTCAGGCCGCTCAGTTCCATGTTGTCACGGCTCCAGCTCACGACTTGTTTAACCGAATCGAGGTGCGTGATATCGGCGCCGGCGGCTTTGGCGGCCAGGGAAGCGCCGCCTGTATAGGCGAAGAGATTCAGCACCTTAGGCTGGGCAATCGTCGCTTTCAGCGCCTGTACTTTCTGTCCGATATAATCCCAGTTCACAGCCTGTTCGGGAAAAATCCCTACATGCTTAAATGCTGTCAATGCCAGCCGGAAAGTCAGTGTAGCCGTCTCCTTCTCCAGTTTCAGGGGATAGGAAACCATCCACCGGTCGGGCATTTCCTTTAACTTTTTCCAGGTGCCGCTGGAACTGGACCGCGCCACAAAACGGACGTGGGCCATCTTATCCCAATCGGCCTGTTTCATCGCCGGGTCCCATACGGCCTGGGGCTCGGGACGGATGGTAATGTATTTTCCAAAGCGTTCGATTTTCTCGTAATGACCGCAGTCAATGAGTTCATAATCGGGAAAATCAGCCGGCGACAGAAGTTGCATGGGGCGAAAGTAAACGTTTTTGTTGATGTGCCGGGATCTGTGAAGGGATCAATTGATTTTCTAATTTTGGAGCCCTGTTACTTGAGAATTTGAAGATTTGAAGATTTGAAGATTTGAAGATTTGAAGATTTGAAAATTTGAAAATTTGGAGATTTGAACTCCTGAACCTTTGAACTGTTGAACTGTTGAACTGCTGAACTGTTGAACTGCTGAACTGTTGAACTCCTGAACTTTTGAACTCCTAAACTTTTGAACTCCTGAACTCCTGAACTGTTGAACTCCTGAACTGTTGAACCCTTGAACTGTTGAACTCCTGAACTTTTGAACTATTGAACTCCTTAACCATTGAACTTTTGCTATGTCCTTGCGCCACTTGCATTTCATTTTATCAATGTTCCTAATCTCTGCCTGCATGGAAACAACAGAAACTAAAAACCCTCTCGCCATGATTCCAAAAGACCCGCATTCCTATTCCTCCCGGGGACAGGCCCTGGCAAAACATTTGTCGCTTGCCATTGAAGTTGACTTCGTGAAAAAAGAGATTTTCGGTTCAGCGACGTGGACCTTTGAAAATTCAAAAGGCGGAAAAAGCATGGTGTTCGATACCCGCGGCATGACCGTTCAGAAAGTATTGCTAGACCACGGCCGCGAAACGGCTTTTCACCTGGGAGATGAACAACAACATCTCGGGCGTCCGTTGGAAATTACGCTCGACGATTCCGCGAAATCGCTGACCATCTATTACCGCACTTCTCCCGGTGCCGCCGCCGTACAGTGGCTGGAACCTTCGCAGACGGCAGGAAAAAAACAGCCTTTCCTTTTCACACAGTCCCAGGCCATCCTGGCACGCACCTGGGTTCCCTGCCAGGACAGTCCCGGCATTCGTTTTACGTACGATGCCACCGTCAAAGTTCCGGATGAACTGATTGCGCTGATGAGCGCGGAAAACCCGCAGCAGAGAAACAAGGACGGCATTTATCATTTTCACATGCCGCAGCCGATTCCATCCTACCTGCTGGCTCTTTCCGTCGGAGACCTTGAATTCAAATCCTTTGATGAGCGTACAGGGGTATATGCCGAACCTGCCACCATTGCCAAAGCCTCGTATGAATTCGCCGACCTTCCCAAAATGGTGGAAGCCGCTGAAAAATTATACGGTCCGTATGAATGGGGACGCTACGACCTTCTGATCCTCCCGCCCAGCTTTCCATTCGGAGGCATGGAAAATCCGCGGCTGACTTTTGCCACACCCACCATTCTCGCCGGCGACCGCTCCCTGACTTCCCTTGTCGCCCACGAACTGGCACATTCCTGGAGCGGCAACCTGGTGACCAATGCCACCTGGAATGATTTCTGGCTGAACGAAGGATTCACCGTCTACTTTGAGAACCGCATCATGGAAGCTATTTTCGGAAGAGACTTTGCCGACATGCAACGCATTCTCGGCCAGGAAAGCCTGAAAGAAACAATTGCCGAATTGGGTGACACAAACGCCGACACGCATTTGCAATTGCACCTGGAAGGGCGCGATCCCGATGACGGCGTAAGCGATATTGCTTACGAGAAAGGCAACAATCTTTTACTTGTCATCGAGCAGGCCATTGGAAGAGAAAAATTTGACGCCTTCCTTAAAAATTACTTCAGCAAAAACGCATTCAAAACACTTACCACCGATCAGTTCCTGGAAGAATACAGGAACAATATCCTGAAGGGAGATTCGACCCTTGCCCGGAAGATTGATATTGACACCTGGATTTTTAAGCCCGGCCTGCCTTCCAATTACGTACATATCAATTCGAAACTTTTTGACGCCGTGGATCAGACCGTTTCGGCCTGGATGAACGGCACACCGGCATCCGCCCTTTCCGTAAAAAACTATTCCACCAACGAATGGCTGCGGTTTTTAAACCGGCTTCCCGATTCCTTGCCGGCTGAAAAAATGAAGGAGCTCGACGATGCCTTTCATTTCACCACCCGGGGAAATTCGGAAATTCTCTTTGCCTGGTTTGTGTTGGCCGTCAACAGCAATTACAAGCCCGCCTATCCTGCCATGGAAAATTTCCTGGTCGAGGTGGGCCGCCGGAAATTTGTCATGCCTTTGTTTAAGGCATTGGTAAAAACACCGGAAGGAAAAATAACCGCGAAAAGAATTTACAGCCTGGCCAGCGCGAATTACCACAGCGTGACACGGAATACGGTGGAAGAAATTTTAGCCAGGCCCTGACGCTTCCCGGCCTGACAGATATCCTTGTTGCCGGTATCACAATTTCATTAACTTTGATTCATGACGGAAGGTTTCTCCCTAGCAGTCGCTTTACTTGCCATGCGCATGGTGACAGGCATTCTCTTTTTTTTCCAGGGATATGATAAGGTATTCCTCGTGAAGACGGAAGGCGTATTGGGTACCTTCCGTGAGTCCTTGCAGGAAAAAGGAATTCCTATTCCCCTGGCCCGCCTCACGATTTTAGTTTCTTCATTTATTGAACTGGCAGGAGGCGCGCTGCTGGCCCTTGGTTTTTTTCGCGAACCTGTTTTATATGCGCTGGCCGCAAACATGGTGGGCGTTGCATTCGCATTCAGCGCCCTGAAACCCATGTGGGATATGGGTTATTATTTTCCGCGCTTTGCCTTGTTAATGGCCTTGCTGATCATCCCTTCCGAGTGGGATCTTTTTGCGCTGGCACGCTTGTTCTGACTATATGATATTTCCCCTCTGCGTTTTTGCGTCTCTGCGGTGAAAAAAAATTAACCGCAGAGACGCAAAAGCGCAAAGTTTGTACATCACTCAAATTTTACTCCAGCTTGTACCTTCCTTGCCGTCCTTGATGCCGAAGCCCAAAGAATTCAGCTCATCCCGTATTTTATCGGAAGTAGCAAAATCCTTCTTGGCCTTCGCGTCGGCACGAAGCTGAAGAATAAACTTCATGAGTAAATCCACATCATCATGACCGACAGTAGCTTCTTCCTTCAGTCCAAGGATATCAAAAATAAATGTCCTGCATAAGTTCTTCAACGCATCGATATCGCCGGCCGTCAGCGTCTCGGTGCCGGCATGAACGGAATTGATGATGCGGACCGCTTCAAACAAATGGGCAATGGTTATAGCGGTGTTGAAATCATCGTTCATCGCCTCGTAGCAGGATTTCTGCAAGGCATGCACATCGGAGGTTGAAGTATCCGATGGCGTCAGCTTTTGCAAGGTATTCCAGGCCGCCATCATTTTATCCAGGCCTTTTTCAGCGGCCTTCAGACCGTCATTACTGAAATCGAGCGTGCTTCTGTAATGCGCCTGGAGAATAAAGAAACGCACCGTCATGGGACTGTAAGCCTGGTCCAGCAGCTTATGCTTTCCGGTGAAAAATTCTTCCAGGTTGATAAAGTTTCCCAGCGACTTACCCATCTTCTGCCCGTTGATGGTAATCATGTTGTTATGAATCCAGTATTTCACCGGGGCATTGCCGCAACTGCCTTTTGACTGGGCAATTTCACTTTCATGATGCGGAAAGAGCAAGTCCATGCCGCCTCCGTGAATGTCAAAGGTTTCACCTAAATATTTCTGGCTCATGGCTGAGCATTCGATGTGCCAGCCGGGGAATCCATCACTCCACGGTGAAGGCCAGCGCATGATATGTTCGGGCGACGCTTTCTTCCACAGCGCAAAATCGGCGGGATGTCTTTTCTCCTCCTGTCCTTCCAGTTCCCTCCGCTCATTGCCGGCGCCTGCAATTAATTCTTCGATCACCCTTCCCGACAATTTGCCGTAATCGTGCTTCTTGCTGTAGCCAATCACGTCGAAATAAACGGAACCATTCGACACGTACGCAAATCCGTTTTCAAGGATTTTGGTAATCATGCCGATCTGTTCGATGATATGTCCGGAAGCGCGCGGTTCAATGCTAACATTATTGTTGTTGAGCAGGCGCATGGCTTCATGGAATTTATCCGTGTACAGTTCCACGATTTCCATGGGCTCCAGTTGTTCCAGCCTGGCCTTTTTTGCAATCTTGTCTTCCCCTTCATCGGCATCATTTTCCAGGTGGCCCACGTCGGTGATGTTCCTCACATAACGCACCTTGTAGCCGGCATGGGAAAGATAGCGGGCCACCACGTCAAATGTGATGTACGGCCTGGCATGTCCCAGGTGCGGATAACCGTAAACAGTAGGTCCGCAAACATACATGCCGACATGCGGCGCATGAATCGGTTCAAACTTTTCTTTCTGCCTGGAAAGGGAATTGGTAAGGTAAATCGTTTGTGTTGCCATATGTTGCTGACAAATCTACAAAATACGAATGGGACCAACGAATTGCGAATCAGTTACGAATTAACGAATAGAAGAAAAATTAACTCCCCCATGGGGGGACGGGGGGTGAACCAACGAATTGCGAATCAGTTACGAATTAACGAATCTGGGCGTAACAACGATACCGATAGCTATCGGGAACGAATCAAAAGCCATTCGTAAATTCGTAGATTCGTATTGATTCGTATTCGTAGATGTTTCACCCATTCTTCAGTAGAAAAAGTTGCCTCAACGATGCCAGGTGAGATAACAGGACCAAAGGAACCACACAGCAGGGCAGCCAGATAAACGGAAAATAGAGGATGCCCACAGCGGGCTGTTCGAAGGAAAGCATCTGCAGCGGAGTCGGTGCGGAAAGCACGGCTGTGATAACAATATTAAACAACAGCAGCAGGCAGGCTATGTTCCAAAGGATAAGGAAAGTCCTTTTCGGCGTCTGGCCGCTAAAACCAAAATAAACTGCAAACGGCGCAGATATTCCCGAGAGGATGTCATAGTTTCTCCCGGCAAAAGTTGTAACGAGTGGCATGGCTTCGTGCCGGTAAAGCCAGAATAAAACAAGCTCAACGGCGATGCGTATGGTATGCAGCCCGGTAAGCATTTTCAGGTTCAGTGAATCCAGGAAAGTCCTTCCTCCTTTTGTCAGAAATAAGCCAAGGATAAAAATCAGTGTAGGCCCTGCCAGGAGTGCCATGCGCGGAGGAACGGTATTTTCGGAGAGGTAAAAACCCGATAGCCCGACAACACCCTGCATGCCAATCCAGGAAATAAGAAGGATCCAGGTAATTTTCGAATGTTGAGTGGCCCGGTAAAACAAAAGTATGGTCAGCAAAGTGGTAAGTGCGAACACCACGCTGATTATCGGCGGCAGGTTTTCAATCATAAGAGGTGTGTTTAGAGTACGAAAGATACCTTTTTATAGAATTGCCGGCTGGGAGGGCTGGCTTCGCCTCTGTCCAAACGGAGCGCTTTAATAATGAACGCTTTAGGCCCGAAAACCGGGGAATTCATGAGTGGTTTTTACAAAAATAATAACTTTGCAGCCCCTTATTCATCGACCCATGATAACCATCGAAAAAGAAAAAAAGAAACTGGCAACGACGAAAGACACGACCAACCCATACGAGTCCATGATTCGCAGGTTTGATGTGGCGGCCAAGATGATTAATCTTGATAAAGACACATACAATATTCTTAAAACTCCGATGCGCCAATACCTGGTGAGTCTTCCCGTGGTGATGGACGACGGCACGGTACAGGTTTTTGAAGGGTACCGGATTGTACACAATACCTCACGCGGACCGTCCAAAGGCGGCATCCGTTATTCCATGGAAGTGAACCTGGATGAAGTGAAAGCGCTGGCAGCATGGATGACATGGAAATGCGCCGTAGCCGACATTCCCTATGGCGGCGCAAAAGGCGGCATTACCTGCGACCCTTGTAAAATGTCAGCGGGAGAATTGGAACGTTTAACGCGTGCATACACTTCTGCCATGGTCGATGTGTTTGGCGTGGACAAAGACATTCCGGCTCCGGACATGGCTACAGGTCCCCGCGAAATGGCCTGGATCGTGGATGAATACAGCAAGCTGAAAGGCAGCTTTACTCCCGGTGTCGTGACCGGCAAACCCTTGCATCTCGGCGGCTCGGAAGGCCGCGTGGATGCTACCGGCCGGGGTGTTACTACCGCTGCCCTGGAAGCGATGAAGAAAATGAAAATTAATCCGAAGCGCGCCACTGCTGCCGTTCAGGGTTTTGGCAATGTGGGTTCGATCGGCGCCCGTTACCTTGCTGAAAACGGAGTTCGCATCGTAGCCATCTCCGATCATACCGGCGCTTTTTATAATCCGAAGGGAATAAATATTGAAAAAGCAATCGCCTACCGCTGCGCCAACAACAACGTACTGAGCGGATTTACCGGCGGCAAGGAAATCAGCAACGAAGATTTGCTGGAACTCGATGTAGACCTGCTTGTTCCATGCGCCATGGAAAACCAGATCACCTCGGCCAATGCGGATAAGATTAAAGCGAAATTAATCGTAGAAGGAGCCAACGGCCCGACAACGGCAGGAGCCGATGAGATACTTCAGAAAAACGGAATCGTTGTAGTGCCGGATATTCTTGCCAATGGCGGCGGCGTTACCGTTTCTTATTTTGAATGGGCGCAGAACCGTTTCGGTTACTATTACCACGAAGAAGAAATTTTCAAACGCGCCGACCGCTCTATGATCAAGGCCTTTGAAAATGTCTGGAACTACTCGCAGAAATATAAAACCTCCCTTCGTATTGCCGCTTACATTTTCGGACTTGAAAAAGTAGCGCATGCCCTGGAGTCCAGGGGAAATTACTAAAAGGAAAAAACAGGTTCGTTTATATACGAACGCATGCGATTTCAAAACAGCCTGCCGTAGCGGGCTGTTTTGGTATTGGCGTGATGAAATCCAAAAACAAACCCACATTCAAATAACATGCATTTCCGGAAGCAAACACTCCTCCCGCTGGTAGCCGTCACCTCCATCGTTGCCGGGCTGGTGGTCTGTTTAGGCTGGGTTTTCGAAATACAGTTTCTTCAATCCATTTCCAATCGATTCGCCAGCATGAAATTTAATACGGCGGTCTGCTTCATTCTTTCCGGATCCGCCTTTTATTTTTTGGTCCGGCATAAAACAGGATTCCTGTTCCGGTTTCTGACCGGCCTCGTTTTCGCCTATGCGGGGTGTTCTCTTTTACAGAAAATAGCGGGCATCAGCCTGGGCATCGACCTGCAGTCCTCCGTCGAGTCCATCTGTTTTCTGCTTCTCATGCTTGCCTTCCTTTCAACGGCATCTGCCCGCGAATCACGAAAAGAATGGTCCATCTATTTATACCCGCTGGTTTCCCTGGTTTCTTTTATCACGCTAGTGGACTATATCTACCAGGCACCCGGCCTGCATAACTTCACCTTCGCCACGACCATGGCTTTGCATACGGCCATCGGTTTATTTGTACTGAGTATTGCCGGGTCGCTCGTTCACCACGAGAAGGGTCTGCCCGGATTGTTTATCGGGAACCAGATCGGAAATATCATGGCCCGGAACCTTTTCCCGAAAGTCGTGGTGATTGCCTTTATCTTCGGATACCTGAGATTATTCACCTATCATTTTAAGTTAATTTCTCTTGAATTCGGCTTTGCGCTTTATAGCATTGCCTTTGTTACAGTCGGATTGTTTTTATTATGGCACAATGCCCGGGATTTGAACAAGCTGGACGCAAAGCGCATCGCAGCCGAATCAAAAAAGAACGATGAAAAATTCCGTGCCCTCGTGGAAAACAGCCACGAAGCCATCTGCCTCGTATCCCAGGAAGGGGAAATAATGTATTCCAGCCCGGCTGCCGAACGCATGATGGGCCGGCCTTGCGGTGAGATGAAAGGCGAAAAAGTCACGTCCTACCTGCATGCCGGTGACGTGGACTCAACCCTTGAATTCTACCTTCAGATATTGGAGGAGCCCGGCATTCCGAAATGCAAGTCGCACCGGCTCCTGCATAAAGACGGATATTATATCTGGACGGAAGGCACGGTTACCAACATGCTGAACAACCCGAATATCGGGGCTATCGTTGCCAACTTTCACGACGTCAGCGAACGGAAGAAAGCGGAACAGGATTTTTTGGAAAGCGAATTGCGATACAGCGCCCTTTTCGAACAGGCTTCCGATTCCGTGATGATTACCGACCTGGATGGGAAATTCCTGGATGTGAACATTTCGCTTTGCAAATTGTTTGGCTATACCAAGGAAGAACTGCTGGGACAGAACGTCCGGAAATTAATTGACCCGGCACAGCTGGCAGAAAAGCCCATGCGTTTTGACAGGCTTGCCAAAGGCGAACATGTGTTCAACGAAAGACACATGGTGGATAAATCCGGCAAGATCATCGTCGTAGAAGCCAATGTTAAAATGCTCTTCGATGGCAGGGTCGTTGCCATTGCGCGCGATATCACCGAACGGAAAATAGCGGAAAAAGAACTTCAGCGCAGCGAGACCCGGTTCCGGGATATTGCGGAGCGGGCGCCGGTTGCTATTTGCTGCTACCTGGTCACCGGGGAAATGATCTTTTTAAATTCGCGGTTCACAGAGATCACGGGATACCAGATGGACGATATTCCATCCCGTGCCGTCTGGTACGACCTGGCCTTCCCTGACCGGGAATACCGTGACCGGGTATACCAGCAGGTCAGGATGCAACTTGAAAAATCACGGAAGAGCGGCGTTCATACGACGCCGGCCATGGAAGTGGACATCGTTTGCAAGGACGGCTCGGTGAAGACACTGGAAGTTTCCCGTTCCATGTATGACGACAGGATTTACGTGATTGCCAGCGATATTACGGAAAGGAAAAAAGCCGAAGAGGAAATACTCCGCTCACACCGGGAATTGCGCGAGCTGTCGTCTTACCTTGAATCCATCCGCGAGGAAGAGCGAACCTGTATCGCCCGCGAAATTCATGATGAACTGGGGCAACAGCTGACGGTGCTGAAGATGGATGCCTCCTGGATAGGTAAAAAAGTGCCCCGGGATGAGGCCGCAATCCAGGAGAAAATCGGCGACATGATCGCCTTGATCGATGACACCGTGAAGACCATGAGACGTATCGCGTCCGAGCTGCGGCCGGGCATCCTCGACGACCTGGGTTTATTGCCCGCGCTCGAATGGCAAAGCAGTGAATTCGAAAAACGATGCGGGATCGAGTGTAAATTCTCCAGTAAGATTTCGGATTTGAAGATTGACAAAAAAGTCGCAACCGGACTTTTCCGGATTTACCAGGAAGCCCTCACCAATGTGGCCCGGCATTCAGGGGCTACGATGGTACAAACGGCCTTTGATTATGGCGATGGCAACAACCTGGTGCTGGTCATCAACGACAACGGGAAAGGATTCGACTCGGAAATACTCAAAACAAAAACAACACTCGGAATGGCGGGGATGAAAGAACGCGTAACCCTGATGAGCGGTGAAATCGTAATCGGAAGCATCCGCAGCAAAGGCACTACCATCCTGATTAAAGTTCCTTATTCCCAAAATTAATTTAATAAACATGCTCCGCATTTTAATCGCAGACGATCACAGTATTGTACGAAAGGGACTGAAGCAAATCCTGATCGAAGAATTCCAGGATACCCATATCGGCGAAGCGGTCGACGGATCCGCCCTGGTGCAAATGGCACGCGCGGAGGAATGGGATATTATTATCAGCGATCTGTCCATGCCCGGACTGAACGGCCTGGATGCCCTCAAGCAGCTTAAATCCGAATTCCCCGATACCCCTGTTCTTATCCTCAGTATGCATTCAGAAGATCATTATGCCATCCGCGTTTTGCGGGCAGGCGCCGCAGGATACCTGACCAAGGAAAGCGCCTCCGCCGAACTGATCAATGCCATCCGGAAAATCCTTGCCGGCAAACGCTACATCTCCGCAACCGTCGCCGAGAAACTGGCCGACAGCCTCGACCAGGACCGCGACAAACCCCTGCACGAGACCTTGTCGGACCGGGAATTTTCAGTGCTTAAATTAATTGCCTCCGGAAAGACATCCACGGAAATTGCAGAAGATCTTTTCCTGAGCATAACAACAGTAAGCACCTACCGCGCACGGATACTTTTAAAAACCGGCATGAAAACCAATGCTGAATTGACGCGCTATGCCATAGAAAATAATTTGGTTTAGTTAAGGGACCACAGATTATCATGATGTTCAAGACAAGATCATGATTTGATTCTGCAAAAATTCAAGTTAGTAATCCCGAATCATGATATTCATGACCATCATGATAATCTGTGGTCCCTTGTGTAGCGCATCGAAGCCATCACTCCCTACTCATATCTCACTGCTTCTTGTAGTACAAACCACGACACCGACATGGTAATCCATTCGATCTCCATTCTCTTAAAAAAGCGCTTGATTTGCAGAGAATTAGATACATGGATAACACCTCTCAGCTCCCCCGGATTAAACTGGCCTTATTGATCGACAACGATGAAGTGGACAACTACATCACGCACCGGATTCTTAAATCGATTTCCTTTGCTGAACGCATTGAAATAAAGTTATCAGCTACGGATGCCCTGGACTATTTAAAAAACCGGATTGAAAAATCGGAAAATCTTCCCGAAGTCATCTTTCTTGACATCTCCATGCCCGACATGGATGGCTTTCAATTTTTAGACACGTTCACGAAAATAGGAAAACAGGCCGCCGTGAATCCCCGGATCATCGTGCTTACCAACTCAGAATATTTCGATCTGCCGAAAATGCGAATCATGGGTACTCCTTCCATGATCCATGCCGTCATGAAGAAACCGCTCAGCGTGGAAGCCCTTCAAAAATTATATTCATCCTACATTCCGGAGTGACCGGCAGGTGATCTTACCGGATCACGCTGTATTTCCCTTCCAGGCCGAAGTGTTTCACGGCTTTTTCCAGGAGGCTCTCCCGGATAACAAAAACAAGCTTCTGTTCTTCGCCCTGGTTCTTCAGCAAGGCAACTGCTTCGTTGCTGAATCCTTTTCCTTCCAGTTCCAGGGGACCAATTTCATCGACAACCACCCAGCCGGTTTTTTCGGCCAGGGCATCCAGTAATATTCCCTTCGCGCGCTGAAATGCCGCGTGGCTGAACTGGTATTTGCCAACAGAAATAATTTCGTTTTCTGACTCACTAGCTTCCATCGGAAAAAGTGCATTCGTTTTCAAGTCCAGGAAAAATCGCTTTCCTTCCCTGACAGGTGTGAGGATTCCGTAGACATCATTTCTTCTTTCCGTCCACTTCTGCAACTGCGTGGTTTTTCCCGATCGTACCGGACCCGTTACGATAAAAACCTGCCGGCCTCCGGGCAAGGCCTCCACCAAAACCGTTTTACCAAATTCTTTCCACCTGCTCCACCCTCTTTTTCCCTGTGTATGTTGCCAGCTCCGTTGAACGAGCTGACGCATGACGGGCAACAACACCACAATTTCACGGAGGATATGTTGTGATTTCAGCTGTTGCTTTTTCAGCCATTTTGTTAAGACATGCAGGAGTACCGGGGCGACTAGGAAATACCAGGTGAGGACGATCAGGAAGGAGCGTACCAGGATGTTGACAACCAGGTGGGCAGGCAACAACGGTTCGCCGATCCCGGATTCGGACTGAACATAAATCCCCAAAAGTAAAATCCATGCGATCAGCAACCCGGTCTTTCTTTTCCGGGTCCCGGGCTTTACGATTTCATCCTGGTTGGCTGCTGCATCCTTCGCCGGTGAAATGTGGTTTCCTTCCATCGGGTTTCGTTCACTTCTCCACACTTTTATTTTGCGCGGAATGGTTCCGGCCATCCAACCGGTCGCCGCTCCGGCCAGCACATGTATCAGCACATACCCGCCTGCCAGGTAGAGGCTGTAATTCGTAATTTCCTTATCCCGGGTAAGCCCGCTGATAAATTCATTTACGGCTTTCCAGAAATTGGTTCCATAGAGAACGGTAAGTACAAGTATTCGCTGGATGCCGGATTCAAACAACGCAACGATGCCAAGCAACAAACAGGAAAACCTGAAATATTTCCGGTTCAGAAAAATAAACTCCCCGGCAATGCCCTGGAACAGTACGGCGACATAGGCGGGCAACGGACTTTGCGGACTGAGCATCATCTTGAAAATAGCCACCGTCACAGTGGCTTTCAGAATGGCTCCCTTTTCCGGCACATACCAGGCTATCAGGCAAATACAAATCACCGCACAGCTGCCAACCAGCAAACCGGATACCGGTAGCTTGAAACCGTGAATAATTCCTCCCAGCACCGTTTCACAGATGACCCAGAGTGCGATTAGCCTGTAATAGGTTTGTTTGTCTACCCTTTGCGCAAACGCCAAATCCAGGTCGTTGGAATTTGAGTCCCGATAGCTATCGGGATTGAGTCCCGATAGTTTTCGGGATTGAGAATTTGAAAATGATGACGTCATTCCTGGATTCACCGCCTGAATATTACGGGTATGCAAAGATGGCAAACCATAAGCCAATCTAAAATTTACAAGAGAAGTCGTTGGATGCCAGACACTGGCAACAGGACGCCTGACGCTTGACCAATTCACATCTCCAAATCTCCAAATCCCCGCTGCGCAGGATTTGCAATCCTGCGTGTCGACAAGCAACATCCGGAATGTTCACATCGAGTGTAGGCAAATCTAAAGAGGTTAAATAGAACCTCTGAAACTCAGGGATTTGCAATCCCAAACGTTGCATTCCGCTGTGCAGGATTTGCACTCCTATGCCTGTATTATATTCTGACTTTGCTGCCTTCAAAAAGTCATCGTTAGGGATTGCAAATCCCTTCGGGCTTTTCTAATTAGCATATTTTTTGAGCCAGTATAAATTGTACGCTGCTTGTTCTATTCAAAATTGTGGAAGTGCAGGATTGCAAATCCTGCATAGCGCGATAAAGATAATTCCTGAACAAGAGTCAGGTGCTGTGCAGTATGTGCTGTCAGGATTTGCAATCCTGCGCGTCCGCAAACCAAATCTGGAACGTGAACATCTAATTGTATGCAAATCCATAGAAGTTAAATAGAACCTCTGAAACTCCGGGATTTGCAATCCCATTCGAATTTCTTTTTACGAAACCACTTCGCAAAATCACTGCACAGTCCACACCGGCGGTACCAGGCAATGAACATCCAACAATGAATTCATGCCCTGGTAATTCCTTGCTGAACTCAACTTATAGTCCCAGGGATACTCTACAAGCCCGGCTTCCACAGGGTTATTATGGATGTACGTGATCTTCTGCCAGGTTACAGCCTCACTGTAAAGTTCAATTGCATGATTACCATCCTGCCAGAATTTGAAGTTCTTAATCTTATTACTATTCTTTCCGGCCTTTTTAAAAAGCTCCAGCATCCACTCGCGTCGGCTTTCATCATCGTTCTGAATATTAAATATGATTTGTTTCGATGTGTATTTCTTAAAGTCGCGAATAATCGCATCCAAAGGCTTGAAGTTTTCCGCATTCACAACAAAGTGGAGATGACTTGGCATCAGGCACCAGGCGTAAATATTCAATCCCATTTCCTTTTGACAATACCTCAGTGAATTCAGAAGGACGTCCTGGTGGTTCTTGCGCGTAAATACATCTATCCAATCCACGACGGTTGTCGTGAGAAAATAACTCTTGTCCGGACGAATGCTGTAGTGCAGGCCACTCATTATCAAGGCAAGATAATGAGCCTATTACCAGGAAGCCGATTATATCCGTATAAATCCGGATTGGGATTGCAGACAACTTTTGTTCATTGCGGCGTTTGTGTCTGGATGACAAATCCTGCAAAACAGCCAAGAAATTCGTAGCAAAATTTCGGATCGGGATTGCAAATCCCTATCGTATTTACTCCTCTACATGATTTCCTTCTACTGGTCTACAATCTATAGATATCATTCTATTTGCAATTTGTGGAAGCGCAGGATTGTAAATCCTGCGAAGCGGGTTAATCATTCTCTGTTTCAATGGAATTGTAAATTGGAATGTTTGTCGTCCTATTGCCCTCACCCCCCTGCCCCCCTCTCCTTTAGGAGAGGGGGGAGTTGGGAAATAACTACATCATTATCTAATCTGCTTATCGCTTGACCAATTCACATCTCTGCTTTGTCATTTTTCCGTATTTTTTGACCTACACCAATCCGTTGAAACCCGCGATTCCGCTAAAAAGCAAGGTCTTCCATTCCTTCGAAAACGCTTGTCAATATTCGCTTGCATGGGAATTTTCAATTCATTAATATGCACGTAGTTTCCCTTTTTCTTTCGATACGCACACTTGTTTTGTTTTTGTTCTAACCAATTAACACACTCTCTTTATGAACGCGAAAACGATTAGCCGCCTCCTGATCCTCTTTCAATTTTCTCTTTTTCCTGCCGCTTACTCACAGACACTGACCGATGACGCGGCTTCGGCCCGGGTGAAAGGCGCCGAGCTTGTTGTGCTCGATGCCCAAAGGAAAAGTATTTCCTTCGTTCGGCTGAAAAGCACTTCAGCCATTCCTGTCAATGAGTCGGCAAGCTGGCTGAGATCGGCTTACGAAATTCCGTTGTCTACGGAATTGCGTAAAGTCAAACAGGACGAAGATAACCTCGGTTATATCCATTCAAAGTACCAGCAATACATTCACGGCTTCCCGGTTGAATGGTCTACACTCAATGTACATTCCCTGGACGACAAAATCATTTCTTCGAATGCCGAATGCTACAGCGATATCGTAGTCCCCGCCACGCCTGCCTTAAGCGAAGCAACAGCGAGGAGAAAAGCCCTGGATTATTTCAAGGCTCCCCTCATCGAAAATACCGGGGACCTCGACAAGCCGCAGTTGCTGATTCTCCCCGTATCCGGCACGTACAAGCTGGCTTATAAATTTGATTTGTACGCGCACGAGCCCCTGAAACGGTCTTTCGTTTACGTCGACGCGACCAGTGGTGAAATTCTCCTCGACAAGAACCGTATTCATACAGGCAACGCCACCGGAACTGCCGTAACAAGATACAACGGCACACGCACCATCACGACAGACAGCGTCAATGCCACGACCTACCGGCTGCGGGAGACGGGAAGAGGGAACGGCATTCAGACCTGGGACCTGAATAACACGTCGAACTATGGCTCGGCAGTCGATTTTACAGACGCCGATAACTACTGGAATACGGTAGCCAACTTCGACAATGCGGCATACGATGCGCATTTCGGCTCCGAAGCCACGTATGACTATTTCTGGAATTTGTATGGACGCAATTCTATCGACAATGCCGGTTACAATATCCTGAGCTATGTACATTATAATACCGGGTATGTCAATGCTTTCTGGGACGGTACGCGAATGACCTATGGGGATGGCGACGGCGTTGAATATTTCCCGCTCACCTGTATAGACATCGTAGGCCATGAAATCACGCACGGCCTCACCGAACATTCTGCGGGATTGATTTATTCGGGCGAATCCGGAGCGCTGAATGAATCCTTCAGCGACATCTTCGGCGTGACCATCGACTTCTATAAAAATCCGGGTACGGCCAACTGGCTGGAAGGAGACCAGTGCAACATCAACGGCATCCCCTTCCGAAGCATGCAGAATCCAAATCTTTACGATTGTCCGGACACCTATGGCGGGTTGTACTGGAACAACGGCGACATCGTGCATTACAACAGCAGCGTCCAGAACTTCTGGTATTACCTGCTATGTAACGGCGGCAGCGGCACCAACGATATCGGGAACAATTACCTGGTAAACGGAATCGGCATGACCGATGCGGCCGCGATTGCATTCCGCAACCTCACCGTATACCTCACCCCGAATTCCACCTTCGCCGATGCCCGGACCTACGCCATGCAATCCGCCACCGATCTTTTTGGCAACTGTTCCAACCAGCTTATCCAGGCTACGAATGCCTGGTATGCCGTAGGCGTCGGCGGCCTGTTCAGCAATGCTGTCGTGGCCGGGTTTTCAGTTCCCGGCAACTTTTACTGTACGGTTCCCGCCAATGTGGCCTTCAGCAACAACAGTGTCAATTCCACTTCCTACCGGTGGTTCTTCGGCGACGGCGATTCCTCCACGGCTGCCAATCCTGTTCATGCCTATTCCGGTGCCGGCGTGTATACCGTCACACTGATTGCCAACGGGGCTGCCGCCTGTTCATCGTCCGACACGATCATTAAACCCGGCCATATCACCATCACCAATGGCGGCGGCCCGATAACTGCGGCCTGCAGTCCCACCACCGTCAGTTATTGTTGCAATGCCGGGATTACCCGCGTAGAAATAGGAACCATCAGCAATGCGACGGCAGGAGGATCGGACGGCTACCGCGACTATACCTGTTCGCACGCTACGACCTGTACCGCCGGTGATTTCCTGCCAGTTTCCATTCTCACAGGTCCGACCAACACGGAAAACGTTAAAGTGTTTATTGATTACGACAACAACGGTCAAATGAACAGCACCAACGAGCTGGTCTTTGTCTCACAAAATAAACTGCAGCAGCATGGCGGCATCGTGTATACGCCCACGACGGCAACGCTGAATACGCCTTTGCGCATGCGTGTCATGAGTGATCCTTACACGATTACAAACAGCTGCACCAATCTCCAGAACGGACAGGCCGAAGATTATACGATCTCATTCACACCCAATACCCTTCCGCCCATTGCCGATTTTGGAGTAAGCGATTCCGTGGTCAGCATAGGTGATACGGTCCGCTTTTATGATCTCAGCCTGCATGCGCCAACCGCCTGGAACTGGACCCTGTCAGGTGGCACCGTCACTTCATCTACCCTTCGTTCGCCCTATACTATTTACAATGCCACGGGAACGTACCCCGTGCGACTGGTGGTGAGCAATTCCTTCGGCACCGATTCCATTGTCAAAATCGCTTACATCACCGTCGTCAATGAGTTTTCGATGTGTACCAATACGTCCACTTCCGCATTATCAGGATTCCTTTATGACTCAGGCGGACCCACAGGAACCTATGACGATGGGGAAAACTGCGGTTTCCTGATACAGCCACCCTGCGCCGATACAATTACATTATCGTTTACCGCCTTTAGTACAGAGGGGTGTTGCGATTTCCTGAGAATTTACAACGGCACCAATGCCTCGGCGCCCCTCCTGCTGAGTATTTCCGGAACCTCCCTGCATGCTCCTGTGAAAGCTACGGCCGGTGCTATGTATATCCAATTCACAACCGATGGTTCCGTCGTTGCGTCGGGATTTTCGCTGAACTGGACGACGCGGCAGTACTCCACGACGGCGCCCGTTGCCGATTTCAACATCAGCGACAATACGCCGCCCTTAAATGTGGCCGTCGGGTTTACCGATGTATCGACGAATTCACCCAATGCCTGGCTATGGAATTTCGGCGACGGTTTTACTTCTACGCTGAAAAATCCTTCGCATGCCTATGCCTTGCCGGGAACTTACAACGTACAACTGATTGCCTATACCTGCACGGCATCCGATACCATCTCCAAAAACTTAACCGTACAGGTGGCCCCGGCTTATTCTTCTTCTCCGGATTCTATCCAGGTATCGGTTTCCTGCGGGGATTCCATCGTCGTGCCGGTACGCATCGTCAATACAGGAACGGGTGACCTCGTGGTGAACTCACACCTGAACGGAAATCAAAATCAGCGGTTGGAAGTGCTGGCCCTTCAGTACGGCACCGACCTGGGCACAGAATACCCGAATACGATTTCCTCCATCAACCAGTATTTTACAAATTACAACCTGACCACCATCAATACGACCTCTGCCGCCACCCTGCAGGCGGCCCTGGCAGGCAAAGATGTATTCCTGATGACGGAACCTGAAACCGGAACGCCTTCTGTGTATACCGGTTTCGCTCCCGTACTGCAGAATTTTGTAAGCAATGGCAACACAGCCATCTTATGCGGTTCGTATACCACGCAGTCGGCCTGTATATTTAATACCGGGCTCTTCAGCGGTACATACGCGGCTAATGCTTACAATTCAACATTAAATATTGTGAATGCTTCACACCCCCTGATGGAAGCGGTAACGCCGCCACTGACGGGTCCCGACGCAACCTTTATCTATAACATTACGAATGCCGATAAGATTCCGGTAGTCACTTACAATGGAAACGATGCCGTGACTTTACGGAACATCGGCTCGGGCCGGGCCGTGTACGTCGCCTTTGATTATTATGCCTACAACACGAATACCAGGCACATCATTTCGAATGCAGTGAAATGGGCACAAACGATGGCCGCTCCGCAATGGGTTTATACCAACCCGGATTCCGTCCTGCTGGCTGCCGGGGATACCGGGTATATCTATGTCACCCTGAACAGCACAGGATTGAATGCCGGCACATACCGGTATAACCTCGTCCTGGAAACAAACGATCCGCTTCATCTCACCGATACGATCCCTGTATCCATGACGATCGGGGGACCTGCCGTGATTACCCTCAATAAAACCTGCCTGAATTTCGGCAGCATTATGCAACATACTACCAAAGCCGATTCCGTGCGGGTAGTGAACCAGGGATGCGACTCACTTCACGTATCGGGCATCTCTTCCTCTTCTTCGGATTTCACGCTACTTTCCCCTTCGGTCTTTACATTGGCCCCGCATGATTCGGCATTCATCAAAGTGCAGTTCAACCCGGCTACGACAGGCACGTTGAATGCCACGCTCTCGATCTTCAATAACGACAACGATACGACGATTTGCTTAAACGGGTCTGCCACAGCCGCTCCCGATATTGAAATCAATCCCGATTCCTTCCATGTCACCCTGCTGACCGGGGATTCCACTACGCGGCCGCTTACTATTTACAACATCGGCGGCTCGGATTTAACGTATTCGATCCAGGGCGATGGCATTGGACTGGTGGGTGATACGTCCGTGCTTCTTATCCAGGAATCGACGGCATGGGGACTGAATATGAATTCCTTTTTACAGACCACTTTTGGAATAACGCCAACGGTTATCACCTCTTCGCAAATTGCGGCTACGAATTTCATGTTGTATGACGTGATCATTACGATCGGTGAAGAGTCCACCACGTATTACAACAACATCTCCAACAACAGGACGAAGTTCGAAGCCTTTGTAAATGCAGGAGGCATCCTGCAGTACCAGATGGCAACGATGGGAGCCACGAACATCAGCCTGGCCGGCGGAGCAACGGTCCTTTACGGGAATCAGCAAAACCAAAACACGGGGTTGCTTCCCTTGCATCCGATCCTGGCAGGCGTCACGAATCCCCTTCAGGGAAACTATGCCAACCACTGCACACTTTCCAACCTCCCGGCCGATGCCAAAATCATCAGCGTCACGGGGACCGGTTCCTTCCCCACCACTGCCGAATATTCAGTGGGTCGCGGACTGGTGATTGCTACGGGCATGACCTGGGAATACCTCGTCGTGAACGGTTTCAATTCCGGTGCCATGCTGCCGAACTCGATTGGTTACCTGTTTTCCCGGATCGGAACGCTGCCGCCCTGGTTGAGGGTTACTTCCAATGCGGATACCGTATCCGCCGGCGATTCCAGCCTTGTTACCGTACGTTTTAATGCCACGGGATTAAATGGCGGCAACTATACTTCGCAGCTCGTCGTGAAAAGCAACGATCCTGTTACGCCGGAGATCCTGGTTCCTTGTACCCTGACTGTGATCGGAACTCCCCGCATCGCCGTAACGGATACGGCTTATCATTTCGGCGATGTGATGGTGGGTGCCGTAAGCCGCGATACGCTGATCGTCAGAAATTACGGAAGCGATACGCTGCACATTACAAACATCACCACTACGCATGCAGCGTTTGCTGTGAACATCACGGCCTTCGACTTACTGCCGGGAGATACGCAGAAAGTAGTGATTTCGTTTTCTCCATCCGCCATTACACCTTACGCCGCTTCGCTCACCGTCTGGAATAATGACAGGGATACAACCATCTACCTGGATGGCCGTGGCGTGGCTGCGCCTTCCCTCCAGCTGATTCCGGGATCCATCACAGCCACATTGACTACCTGTGTGGATTCGATAACCATACCCTTGCAAATCATAAATAATGGCGGCAGCGATCTTGATTTTCATCTCACCGGTGCATCGGGCGGTCACGACACGTTGCAAGTGCTGGCCTTTACCTATGGAACCGACCTGGTAGAGGAATATCCGAGGACCCTGGCGGCGCTGAATCAGAATTTTACACGCTACCGTCTGACCACCACATCCTCAACTACGCCTGCCGTCCTTCAAAGCGCACTGGCGGGTAAAGATGTTTTACTGATGCCGGAATCCGAATCCGGTACTCCATCCGTTTACACCACATTGGCACCGGTACTGCAAAGCTTCGTGAACAATGGCGGCAGCATTGTTATTTGCGGCAGCGGCGGCACACAGGCAGCCTGTGTGTTTAACACCGGTTTGTTCAGCGGAACCTATTATACCAATGCAAATGGACTGACGGCAACGGTGACGAATCCTTCTCATCCTATTGCGGCCGGATTGTCCCCGTCTTTCCCGGGTTCCAATGCAACGTTTGTCATGAATTTTACCAATGCCGATAAGACCGATATCATCCAATACCAGTCGCAGAGCCTGCTTTCGGTGCGCAACATCGGAATGGGAAGAGCGATCTATATCGGCTTCGATTATTATGCGTATGACGTGAATGCGTCCAGGGCACTGGGCAATATTTTCAACTGGCTTCAAAATGACATTGCGCCGGCCTGGATCAGCGTTTCGCCTGACAGCGGAACAGCGCTGCCAAATGACACGGTTACCGCGGAAGTCACACTTTATAATGCGCGTTATACGAACGACACCTTGTTCACCACCATTTATGTTCATACCAACGATCCGCTGCATCCGCTCGACTCCATATTGGTCACCCTCGTGATCGCATCGCCTCCCTGTATGGATTTCATTGCTGCTTCTCCGGATTGCAACAAGCAGTTATGCCTTTCCGATTCCCTGACTACGAATGCAACTTCTGTGCTTTGGGATTTCGGCGACGGCTATACCAGCGCTTCCTCTAACCCCTGTCATACCTATGCAGCAGCCGGCATGTATTTGGTGGAATTGAAAGCCTGTAACGGAGCGGGATGCGATTCCCTCGTCCGGTCTGTCCTGGTTCCCAATATCGCTTCTCCGATTCCGGCCAGTTGCTCCCCGGCAACCACCGGTTACTGCTGCAACCGCGGGATCACGATGGTGCAGTTCAATACGATCAGCAATGCTTCCGCCAACGGCAGTGCAGGCTACCAGGATTTTACATGCACGAAAAGCACGACGGTAACGGAAGGATTGATTTACCCGATCTCCATTACAACCGGCGCTACTTACAACGAAACGGTGAAAGTCTGGATTGACTATGACAACAACGGAATCTTCTCCGCGGCTGAACTGGTACTGACGTCGTACAACCAGTTGCTGAATCACTATGGTAATATTGTGATCCCTTCTTCCGCCGTTCAGAACGTTCCCCTGAGAATGCGGATCATGTCAGACTATTATGGATCTCCCGCGCCGCAGTCATGTACGGCTCTCGTCTATGGACAATGCGAAGACTATACGGTGGTCGTAGCCTCGGCCATTGCGCCTGTAGCTGCTTTCAGTTACCAGGCCAACTCCTGCACGGGACTGACTGGGTTCACCGATATCTCCTTCGGATCGCCCACTTCCTGGCATTGGGATTTTGGCGATGGAAATACCGATACGGTGCGGCACCCGGTACACCAATATGCATCTGCCGGAACGTACCCGGTGCAACTGATCGCCTGCAACGCCATTTCCTGCGACACCGTTGTTTACAATGTCCAGGTGACGCCGCTGGTGCCGGGTTATACCTGGTCAGGCAATCTCGTAGCCGGACAGGTTATCAGTTTCTCTTCCACCGCCCAGGGTGCCAATTACTGGCTATGGAATTTCGGTGATGGCGACCTGGCTTCCGCAGATTCTGTCTCGCATACCTACAGCCAGGCCGGCATCTATCTGGTGACTTTGTTTGTATCGAATGCTTCCGGATGTTCAGGAATTTATGAGGATACCTTGGTTGTACTACCGGTCGGGTTGGAAGAACTTAACCTGGTTACAGGGATTTCGCTCTATCCAAATCCATTCACGGATGAAGCTGTCCTGAAATATAAGCTCATGAAAGAAACTTCAGTTTCCATCAACCTGGTGAATGTACTGGGCCAGCATGTGAAGACCATTTATTCAACAGGAGCTCAGCAACCGGGCGAACAGGTATTTCCAATAACAGTTCATTCACCTGGGATTTACTATATTGAAATGTTGATTGAAGGAAAAAGAATGATCAGGAAACTGGTAAAGACAGAGTAAGTCCATAAATCAGGAGATTCCGAACCCTTGATCACCGCAGGCGAGCATTCGCTATAGTACTATCGCCCCCTCGGGGCTTTTAAATCCGGGATAAAGAATTTCATAGGAACCAGCGAATTACGATTTGTGACGAATTAACGAATTTACAGCAGATTGCTGCTCTCATTCGTAGATTCGTAGATTCGTACAGATTCGTATTCGTAGATGATTTCGTACCTTTGCAGCCGAATGAGCGACTTTCTCCATCATGAATGCGGAATAGCCGTAATCCGCCTGCTGAAGCCCCTTCAGTACTACATTGACAAGTATAAAACGCCTCTTTACGGCATCAATAAGCTTTACCTTTTAATGGAAAAGCAGCACAACCGCGGCCAGGACGGCGCGGGGGTGGCCAATATCAAATTTGATGTGGAACCGGGAACCCGCTATATCAGCCGGTATCGCTCTCCCAGCAAACAGGCAATCACTGAAATTTTCGAAAAAATTAACGCGAAGTTCCAGGATGTTGCTAAAAACAATCCCAAACATCTGTATGATGCCGAATGGCTGAAAAAGAATATTGCCTTCAGCGGCGAACTTTTGCTAGGCCATCTGCGCTACGGCACGTATGGTAACAACAGCGTGGAGGCCTGCCATCCTTTTCTCCGGCAGAATAACTGGATGACCAGGAACCTGGTTGTGGCCGGCAATTTCAACATGACCAATGTGGATGAGCTCTTTAACGACCTCGTCAAACTGGGTCAGCATCCCAAGGAAAAAGCCGACACCGTGACGGTCATGGAAAACATCGGTCATTTCCTCGACGAGGAAAATGATTTGCTCTACCACAAATTCAAGGAACAGGGAATTACCAAGCAGGATGCATCCCCGCTGATTGCGGAAGAACTGGACATTGCCCGTATCCTCCAGCGTTCCTCGAAAAATTGGGATGGCGGTTATGTCATTGCCGGGCTGATGGGACATGGCGACGCCTTCGTTTTACGCGATCCGGCAGGTATCCGCCCCGTGCATTATTATGCCGACGAGGAAGTAGTCGTAGTCACCAGCGAACGCCCGCAGATCCAAACGGCTTTTAACGTTCCTATTCACAAAGTCAAAGAAATAAAACCCGGACATGCCCTCATCATCAAGAAGAACGGCAGGGTTACGGAAGAGCAGTTTAAAGAGCCTGTGGAAAAAAGAAGCTGTTCCTTCGAGCGCATCTATTTTTCCCGCGGCAGCGACCAGGATGTATATAAAGAGCGCAAAGAGCTGGGACGAAAATTATGTCCTGCCATCCTGGACTCCGTCGATAAAGATCTGCGCAACACCGTATTTTCCTTTATTCCGAACACCGCCGAGGTAGCCTTTTACGGCCTGACGAAAGGCATGGAAGATTACCTGAAACATGTAAAGAAACGGAAGATCCTGGCCCATGGCAAAGACCTCACGGAAGAACAACTGGATGAAATTCTTTCCATCAAGCCGCGCGTTGAAAAAATTGCCATCAAGGACGCCAAGCTTCGCACCTTTATTACCAGCGACGACGACAGGAGCGACATGGTGAAACATGTTTACGACATCACCTACGGAACCGTACGGAGAGGTCAGGACAACCTGGTGGTAATTGACGACAGCATTGTTCGCGGTACCACGCTGAAAAACTCCATCATCAGCATGCTCGACAGGCTGGAGCCGAAGAAGATCGTCATCGTTTCATCGGCGCCGCAAATCCGTTACCCCGATTGCTACGGCATCGACATGGCCAAGATCGGCGACTTTGTTGCCTTCAAAGCCGCCATCCAGTTGCTGGAAGAAAACGACATGGAGCATGTGATTGAAGAGGTGTACGTGCATTGCAAAGAACAACTGGAATTGGGCGTCAATGAAATGAAGAATTTCGTTCGTGAAATTTACCATCCCTTTACAGCCGAACAAATCTCAGCCAAGATTGCAGAAATCATCAAGCCGAAAGACTGTAAAGCCGAACTCCACCTGATATTCCAGAAGATCGAGGACTTACACAGCGCCATTCCGAACCATTCAGGCGACTGGTACTTTACCGGCAACTACCCGACTCCTGGCGGCAACAAAGTGGTTAGCCGTGCTTTTGTGAATTACATGCAGGGGATTAATGAACGGGCGTATTGATTCGCTTGCTTCATTAAAAAAATCAGCATTGACTTCGATTGGTTATTCTTGCTTTTCAAGGCTATCCAACAAATTCCTTAGCTTATCCATGTCGTTTGGATCATCCATTTGTAAGTCGCCGCTTTCTATTCCTCCTTTCAGATCCCTGGCCATTTTTCCATTTACCTGCTGGCGTTGTTTCTCGAGTTCCAGGCTGTCTTTCCTGTTAAGCGCCCGCCCGAATTTGTTTGTCCAAATTTGAGTCCTGGAAGGGAATGCGCCACCAAAAGAGTTGCTTCGTTCAATTTCGATGATGTTCACCGAGTAATCGTGTCCCATTATAAAGTAGCCGGTAAATGTTGACATATTACTATCTCTATCCAATAGGTTATGTGTATGTTTTATCACGTACGTTTCTGTATCAGGAAGTTTCTTATCCTTTCTTTTTGAAACAGATTCTGAATAACCGCTAAATGAAACAGGTTCATAACTTTCGGGATACTGCGCGTATTTCCTGATCCAATTAGTTACAGCACGTTGAGCTTGATTAGAATTCTCCCTGGACTGAAGTTCCTCTTCGGGTGATAGCCTGTTAACACAGCCTCCAAAAATCAATACAATCACAAGAGCAAGCAGCTTATTCATTTTCTTACTATCATCCTCATTCTTACCGTTGCTATTCCGTCGTCACCCGAAGGCCTTCCACAAAATACATATCAATCTCCCCCTTATTCCTGGCTTCAATCTTTCCGCGGTGACTACAGTTGAATTCGTCTTTGACCAACTCATACGTGCGCCCGCTGATATTGATTCTGCCGGCTTCCCCGCTGCTTTCCATGCGGGAGGCAATGTTCACCGTATCGCCCCAGATATCATAAGCGAATTTTTTATCGCCGACGATTCCGGCAACTACCGGTCCTGAATGAATACCGATTCGCACCTCGAACGATTCCTTGCCTTGCAATTTCCTGGCTTCCGCATAATGGAGCATGAAATGTTGAATTTCAAGGGCCGCTTTAATTACATCTACGGCATGGGTATGGTTGGCCACGGGCAAGCCTCCGGCACACATGTAGGAATCGCCGATTGTTTTGATTTTTTCAACCGGGTACCGGTCAAGAACATGATCAAAGGCCCTGAAACAAGTATCAATTTCTGCTACAAGTTCGGCAGCAGAAAGTCTTTCCGCAATTCTTGTGAAGTCTTTAAAGTCGGCAAAGAGAACGGTGACGCTGTCGAAATGGGTGGGCTCTGCCCTTCCCTTTGCTTTCAGCTCTTCGGCAATCCGGGCCGGCAGGATATTGCGCAGCAGGGATTCCGACTGGGCCTGAAAGTAGTTCTTCCTGCTCACGAAATAATAAAACATCAGGAAAATGCACGAACCGACAGCGCAAATGTTAATGACAAAAAACATCTGGACCTGCCACCCTGAAAGATGATTTTCTCCCGGGCAAAATTGCTGGATAAATACGCTTCCGATAACAAGGAGTATAAAAGCGATGAGCCAGCCAGGGGCTTTCGAAGGTTCGTCAAAAAGCAATGCTCCCAGCGGACAGATAATGCTCCAGATAATGACAACGCTTCCGTCGACAAATCCGCCGAGCGAGAACATTAGGGAAAACGGAAGCAAAAGAATGAGGAGGAGCTGGCTGAACCGGAAGGCTTTAAATCTGCCGGTAACGCCAAAATGGATGATGCTGGCCAGGGAGAAAAGGGTGTACGACAATGGAATAAGGCCCGACCGGATCTCGCCAAACAATATATACATAACTCCCCAGGCTGCTCCGGCAAATAAAAAAGGAACCGTGCTTACAGCCAGCAGTGATTTATTCAATTTGATTTCTTCCTTGTCGCCCTCCACAGACCCGATGAGCGCTACCCGGGAGATCAGCTTTGAAAAATAGTTTTCATCCATAGGAATATTAGGATTAAGACCGTTTGTGAAATATTCTTTCAGACAAGATAAAAAAAATGTTTCCGACTCACTTTCAGGGATAAAAAAAAGCGCAGCGAAAGGGTCACCTACAAAAGGAAATTCTATTCCTCCAGTGGTGCTTTCGTTACGCCGGTATCCCGAAAGACGCGGTCTACTTAGTCTCTTTCAAAGCTTCCGCTTCTTTCGCTTTACATTCTCCAAGGAGTTGTTCACACCGTTGCTGGCCCCAGGATGGCATCAGGTCGCCTGACGGATTAAAGGTCTTGTAAAGAGCCATGGCTTTTTCCAGCATGGGCCTGGCCTTCTCGGCGCCGCCGCCGAAAAAGGACGGCGTATGAAACGTGTTCTGCCCCTGGATGAGCCAGGGGCGCGGATTGGAAGGATCCAGTTCCTTTGCCTGTTTAAGGATACCCAGGGCTTCGCCTGTTTGCGTCGGCGCCCGCAACATGGGCTTGTTGGCAATGTACATCAGCTTCAGGTAGCCTTCCATGGCCAGCAGTTCGCTCTCATTCTTCCGGATCGTTTTGGCACGTTCAATGAAGGTCAGGCCTTCCTGGTATAACTGATCCTTCTTGTCTGAATTTTCCTCCTTGTAACCAGCGCTGAGACAGGCATAGGAGGCGTAATAAAGCGGCAGCCATTCCTGCTTGTTTGCCTCCGCCAGCCGTTCGTACATATTGATGACGTTGACAATTTGTTCCGTCGTCGAGGCTTCGTTGAACTTGTCGCCGGCCTTCCGCATGTTTTCTTCGTAACCTGAAGCATACGCCATGGTGAATAACGGAATGCATAAGAAGAGAGTGATGATTTTCTTTTTCATTTTGATTTGATTTAAAGTGATTTGATATAAGGATAATTTGGTTTTATTATTTGTAATGGTCGCTGCCGAACGTGATAAATATTCCAAGGAATACATTGCGCGGTGCTGACGGAAGTATTTCCTTCCGGGTGGCGCCATCGGGCGAATAACGGTAGCCGTACACGTTGTGAATGCCGAAAATATTTTCTACCGACAGGTACACAATGGTAAACTTGCCGCCGATGGAAGTCAGGTAGCTGGCATTCATGCTGACATTATGATAGTCACGTGCCCGATCCGACATGGGCTTCGGATTGTTCGGATTGAAATAGGTACGTCCGGAGGCGTAGGTATAGGTGAGGCCGAAATTCGTACTCCACGACGCGACAAAATATTTTCCTACGACGTTGGCAACATGCCGGGCGGCAAACGACGGGGTGACGGCTTCGTCATAAGCAGCGTACTTGCGCTTGGTGTCCAGGAAGGAATAAGAAATCCAGACATCGGCATAACGGAATGTTTTTGTATCCCGGTAAAACAGGTCGAAGCCCCTGGCATACCCGTTGCCGTCATTGTCGGCCGGAACAGTTGATCCTGAATAAAGCCTGACCAGTTTGTCGTAATTTTTAGTGTAGAGCTCCGCCCGGAAAGTCCGCTTATCGAGTTGAAGCTGGTAATTGAGAATGAAATGTGTGGCATCCTCGAAATCCAGGCTTTTGGTCACGAAAAGCAATTCATCTTCCGGCAACTGGAAAAACCTTCCGTAACCTGCTGAAACCTGTGAAACTTCACTGAGCTTAAAGGCGATGGCGGCACGGGGTGCCAGGTTGCTCTTCCCGATGATGCCGGCATCTTCCAGCCGTCCTCCTGCCCGCAGGGCCAGCCTTTCCGTAAAGAAGATGTTGCCTTCCAGGTATGCCGCCTTCAGCGGACTGAGCAGTTCATGATACAATGTATCGAAGGATTCCTGGTTTGAAAAGTGAAAATATTCCACCCCGGCGGTGAGGTCCGATGCCTTTCCGATGTAATGCGTCACTGCGGCCCGTGTATGCAGCGAAGTATTATCCTGCAGGATGTCATGCCCGTCCATCTTAATTTTGTCACGGCTCAATTCATGCCCGGCACCTGCCTGGATCTTCCATTTCTCACCGAGGAAATTCTGAAAAGTAGCATTCAGGTAACTGTTGTCGCTTTTGACGTCGTAGTTCACCTCCTTCATCACATCCCTGAAGTCGGGGTTGATAATACCTACGGTTGAATGTTCGTAATTGGCATACACCTTAAACAGCCCTTTCTCTCCTGTATTCGCCTTATAAGAAAGGTTGGTATTTATCGACTCCGGCTCCTTCGTCCATTGTGTATTTTGCTTTACGACGGAGTACACGGGCTTCAGGTTGTAGTAGCTGGCATTCAGATCAAGCGAGCTCCTTTTGAAGCGCTGCACATGGGATGCATCCAACCCTACGGACATGATGCCGATATCCGATTTGGTTTCCGGCGCTACGTCCTTGCTGTCCAGCGACACCGTCGAAGACAAAGCCTGCCCGTACTGTGCCGAATAAGCTCCCGTGCTGAAGGAAGTCCCTTTGAACATGAACGGCGAAAACCGGCCGCGTTCGGCAATGTCAGGCAGTTGGGAAGTATACGGATCATTCACCAGCACACCGTCGTAAAAGGTTCTGGTTTCATGGGCATCTCCGCCGCGGACAAACAAGCCATCGCCTTCTGAAGCCGGCTGTGTGCCGGGCAGCGTTTTCAGCGCTCCATATACATCGGCTGTGGCTCCCGCAGTGGTCGCTACATCCAGCGAACTGAGAACGGCCGATTTTTTTAACATGCCGGTTTCATAGTTTCCTACGCTGATGACTACAGCATTCAGATCGTTGATTTTATCCTTCAGTATGAAGTCCGCCTTCAGCGGTTTTCCTTCGAGCATCACTTCCCGGGTCGCCGTTTCAAATCCCAGCATGCTGACCCGGATCGTTTTCTTTCCGCTGTCAGCGGTTTCAAATGAGTAGCTGCCGGTGGCATCCGCCGTTGCGCCATCGAAGGCATCCTGGATGAAAACGTTGGCCCCGGGAATAGCCTCTCCTTTATCGGAGACCACTTTTCCCGAGATCACCGTTTGCGCGGCGAGGACAGTTGAGCACAAAATCAGGGCGGTGAGTGTAGCTGTTATTTTCATCCTGTTTATATTCTGGATGTAAATATGCAGCGGCTTTGTTCCGGATGATTTGGATTTCCGACGAACGGCTAAACGCGGAGGACGAACGAAACAGGGGATGGATGAAGGGGAAATATCAGATCTCGAAAAGGGAGCGGATGTTTTCGCTGTAAGACCGGCCGGAATGGATCTTCGTAAACTTCCGGTCGCGCATGGTGATGGTGTACGTGGCGCTGTCGCCTTTGTGAAACTCCTTTACCTTGTCGCAATTGATCATGAAGGCGCGGTGCACACGCAGGAAAGGGGGTCCCATTTTTTCTTCGAGGGCCGTGAGCGTATAATCGGTCAGGTATTCCACGTTGTCTTCAGTGACCAGGTAAACGTACTTGTCTTTGGCTTCCATGTAAACGATCTGGTCGGGTTTGACCAGGAGGATCTTATCGCCAATCTTCACAGGAAGCGCTTTCACTTCCTTGCGGCTGTTCAGCGTTTTTACTACGGCCTCGATCTGGCCGGCAATGGAACCGGAAGCGCCGCCCAACCGTTTAAGCTTTTGAATGGCTTTTTCCAGGCGCTCGGGTTCCACAGGTTTTAACAGGTAGTCTATGGAATTTTCTTCAAAGGCTTTGATGGCATATTCTTCAAAAGCTGTGGTAAAAATCACGCGGGGAAGGGTGCTCACCCTTTGGAGCATTTCGAAACCGTTCAGGACAGGCATTTCAATGTCCAGGAAAATGAGGTCGGGTTGATGCTGCTCAACGAGCCGAAGTCCTTCTGCTCCATTGGCCGCCGTAGCCACCACGTCGATGTCGCCGTATTTTTCCAGCAGCTTCCTCAGGCGCTTCACCGCCAGGGGTTCGTCTTCGATGATGAGGGTCTTCAGCTTCATGAGTTAATCAGCGGCAATTCCAGCGTAATTTTTTTCTCCGGCGCATTGATAAAATTCATTTTCCACCGGTTTCCGTACAGCAAATTTAATTTGTCCGAGGTGCTTTGCAAGCCATATCCCGCAAGAAGTCCGGCGGGAAATGGAATGCCGTTATCGGAGACACTCACCGCCAGCCACTCCCCGGCCCGGTGAATGCCGACGCCCAGGGTTCCATGGCTTGCCTTATCCTTCAGGCCATGCTTGAGGGCATTTTCAACAAGCGGCTGCAGGATGAATCGGGGAATCATTTCGTCCCGGACGGATTCATCAGCGGTAGTAAAAAAAGAAATCCTGTCGCCAAACCGCACCCGCTCAATATCGAGATAGGTATTCACCATGTCCAGCTCTTCCCGCACTGAAGCCCAGTTGGCATCCTGTGTATTGATGCTGTACCGGAACAGCCGAGACAATTTGAGTGTCATCTCTTCGGCTTTGGCCGGTTCATCCTGGATGAGGGAGGCGATGGAGTTCAGGGCATTGTACAGGAAATGCGGGTTGATGCGCGCCTGCAGGGTCTTCAGCTCGGCCTGGGTTTTGAGATCGTTCAGCTTCAGTAATTGCAATTCCTTGTCCTTAATTTTATGATCGTAATTGTCGCGCTGCAGGTGGTAGAGATAAATGACGGTGCCGACGATTACGCCAATAACCAGGTTGAAGCGCATGTATCCCCAGTGGTTGATCTCTGTATAGGGTACGTCATACAGCCAGACGATGAAGACCAGGCTGATCTCCGTGCCCAGGAACACGCCGAGAAAAATCAGCAGGTAATTCAACACGATGTTAATGAGGGGCGAGGTGAATGTTTTCCTGATAATGCGCGTCGAAATCAGCGAGATGTTCGTAATGCATAAGGTGATGAGGACGCTCACCAGGTACGTCATCAGCACATAGCGCCATTCGCGTATTTCAGCACGGTAGGAAACCAGTTGAAAAAGGATATTCAGGAACGTTCCGATCAAAAAACCAACACCCAAATAAATGATGTTGATCCGGATCCAGGTGTTGGGAACATTTCGCTTCAGCCAGCTCTCCTGTTGCATAGAATGAATTTTCGGTAAATATCTTTCTAAAATAGGCATTTAAGCAGGCTTGCCGACGAACAGCAGGAATGGGGGGATGAACGGTATAAACAAGAGTCTGAACCTTGATTAAACGGACTAATTGATTTTCAGGATTAAGCAGTTGGTAAGCACACTAAAAAATCATATTAATCTTTTAATCTGTTTAATAAGGTTCAGACTTGACTATTTTCTGCACCAAAAATCCACGCTCCGTCCAAATCCGTATGACATAAACAGCAGGAGACAGCCGTGCAATATTCACCGCTGCCCTCTCCGTAATTGTACCGCTGATTATAACCTGTCCGGTGGCATTCATAATTTCATAGCGTACTAACTCCTGAATCGATTTGTTCTCCAGCAATAATTCATTCGAAACAGGATTTGGGTAAATGGAAACACTACCTGCCTTCAATTCAGGAAGGCCCACATTAAAAATAGCGATGCAGGCCGTGGTATCTGTACAGGCTCCCTGGGTAACTTTAACCGCATAACTGCCATTCGCAGAAGCGGTAAACGACTGGGAAGTCGCTCCGGGGATGGGTGCAAATCCGCTGTTGCAATCCAGCCACTGGAAAGTCGCGCCGGATGCATTGGAGGTAATAGTGGGATCAAAGACAAAATAGGTCGTGTCGACGGAATTAAATAATACCGGCGTAAAAGTAAAGTTTGATGAGGATCCCGTCAATGTCATGTTACGGGGAATAATGGTGCTGACGCCTTTTCCCCCTGCAAAAAAAGCAATGGACGTATTGGTTCCGCCCGGGATGCCGTTGTCGAAATGGAAATATTCTACCAGGCCCGGTTCCGTACCCAGGACTTCCGGGCCGATTCTGCCTGCTACATCGGCTTGTGACATGGCATAATTCCAAATACAAAATTCGCCGTATTGTCCGTCCAGGTATTGAAGCTGTGTGGCCGCGCCGTTATGCTCGCATCCCAGCACCAGGTTAGCTGCCGGCGAAGTGGTATGCGATATCGCATCTACCGTTCCTACGAAAGTAAGGGTCTGCAATACGCCATCAATATAAAATTTCATCCGGTCGCTGTTCGAAATACCTGAGCCGTCGTATACGATGGCAAAATGATACAGTGATCCGGAACAGGGAATAAATGAACAGTAGCCATAATTGGTATTCGATATAAACAGGTAAATGGCACCATTCCATCTTTGCAAGACGATGGTCCTGTTGGCGTCAGAAGTACGCTGTCCTAAAATGGTATAGTCGCCCGCGCTGTTGTCGAAATGAATTTTCATTTCAACGGTAAACTGGGTTTTGCCAGCCAGGATGTTGTCGGTTCCGAAATCCAGGTAGTCATTGGAGCCATCCAGGTCAATCCAGGTCTGGTCCTGTGCGAATGAATAGGAAGTCATGAATACCATTCCAAAAAGAAGGGCGAGTTTTTTTGTAAAGTTTTTCATGTGGGTGTAGTTTGGGTAAACGAAAGGTACAATTTTTAATGAGGAAATGGAAAATAGGAAAAGCAATTTCATAGGCAGAGGTCACTAACCTTCATGAGATTGCTTCGTCGATGGCGCTCGAATTTCAACTCTTATTAAATATCAAAGCGCCATCTCCTCGCAATGACGGGTATACTGTTGGTGTGCTGGTCAAAAATGGGGAGAGAAAAAATGCGCAGTGGCGCATTTTTTCTCTCCCCATTTTTGACCCCTTCACAATTATAACCCGTCATTGCGAGGAGGTTGCGCCAAAATTCAACTATGCACCTTCCCTATGATCGCAACCGACGAAGCAATCTCTGTCGGTTTACCAAACCATTTTCTAAGGCGATTACGCCCGGGATCCGGTCGCCGCACGGCGGAATACGCGTTGATTCCGAATCCATGGATCAACCTGTTTTGCACAATATCAAAAGCAGTCCGTCTTTTTCCTCCAGGATTCGCAAATCATCGTATAAAAAAACCCTGAATTCATAATTCCTTTTATGAAATGTAAACCCGAATGAAAGATTCTTCTTGTTCCGCTTTATGGGTACAGTGCTGGCTTCCCCCTTTTGAATAATCTGTAACGAGTCCTTCGCAAATATCATTTCAATATCGTTCGTGTAAGCCGAACTTCCCTCAATGGTCATGGGACACAATTCGCAATTTCGGATGGTGACGCGATCCACCATTTCAGGCGGACAAACGGCCGACCACTTTCCGGACCAGGTCAGATCGTCAAAGCTTCCTTCATTTTGGGCATTCGCAAAAACAGAACTAAGCATAAAGCAAAAAGCCAGGCGGATCATTTTTAGGTTTTTCATGATTAGGTTTTTATGATTTGAATGAGATTTCCTCACTATATATCCGGTAAATGTAAACATCCAGATCCTTCCATAGTACCCTCTTTTCCAGGCCCAGGTTATTTTTCCCGGCCACCCGTTGCGACTTTACATTTCCAACATCAATAATGGAAATAACGGAATTCGCCTGACCGGTTCCGAATGCGTAATCGATAAACAGCTTTGCCGCTTCCGGCGCGTAGCCATGACCCCAATGCTTTCTTAAAACATGATAACCCACTTCCAGTTCCTGTTTGCCTTCCACTTCCTGGGTCAGCAATCCGCACATGCCTATAAATTCGCCGGTATCCTTAAGGATCAGCGCCTGTAGACCGTAACGGTTTTGAGCATACCGCTCCAGCTGGCTTTGCACCCATTTCGCGGCTGCTTCTTTTGGCGTTTCCGACTTCAGCAGCGGGAAAAATTCAATGGATTCCGCATCTGCACAAAAAGTTGTCCAAACCTCGGCATCTGCTGGCATGAATTTTCTCGTGCGCAATCTTTTGGATTCAAGATGTTCGTCGTAGGTATAAGCAGCCATTTTTTCCGGGATTTATCAATTGCCAATAAGTTTCGCCAGGTAGCTTTCTCTGATATACTCTACCAGCTGCTTATAGTTATACCGCAGTTCATAGAAGGGAGCCTGCGACTGGATCGCATGCGGAAATTCACACCGGTCCTTAATTTCGAGGGTGGAATCCGTAAGTGAAAATGCGTCCATACGAATAGTATTGATACAATGGCCATCCACTTCTCCCATGGCCCAACGATAATCGCTGCTGTCGATGCCCTTCTGTGACAGGTTTTCTGACATTTCCTTTTTGTAAGCATGAATCGCATTCACCTTATCGGCATATACCATTTCTTTAAGCCTGCCTGACGCTCCATTCTTCAACAGATCATCCAAGGTTAGCGCTTCGCCTGTATTCAAATCAAAATTCAGATAGCGGCTCCAGCCTGAACAATAGGCGCCGCAACTTTCCGCATCAACAGTCAGGGAAAAGATTCCTTCCCTGTTGAATGTAATGTTATAGGACATGGAAGTTAACCCATTTTCTAACGAAGCCCTCATGGCATCCTGAACGGACAATTCCGAGTATTCGGCGTCGATGAGCTCGCTCCGGATTAGGCTATTGATTTTTTCGCTTACCTTCTTGTCTTTCACTGCAACAACAGGATATTTCAGGGTAGAATCCGTGCGATTAAAATATTTGGGACCGGGTTTGAATTTGAGGGTGCTCACCGTACAGGTCTGCGCGGCAAGTGGAGATGTTACGATATACAAAAGGATCAGCAGGGATAAATACTTCATGGCATTAGCTTAAAAGTAAAATTTTTTTCTTCCGGCTGAACGGTTTCCGGATCACAAATGAACCACTTTAACCTCTGCGCTCTTCTCTGCGCCATAGCGCCTCTGCGGTGATAAAAACTTCCCCGAATATTATTTCCGGAAAATCCTGGCATCGGCCACAAATGTCCCGAAGGGAAGGAACGCGGCCAAAAGCGCCAGGCCTGTTTTTGACAAGCTCCATTTTTTCTCCGCCATCACCAGTAAGACAAAGACACAATACGCCAGGAATAAAACGCCATGTATCATGCCTATCACGAGATTGGGCGAATGCATGGCATACATATATTTAAGCGGCATGGTAACGAACAGGATAAGGAGAAAGCTTATTCCTTCAAGCCATGCCAGGAGTCTCAGGCCGGGCATCTTTGATTTCATCATAACAGTGTTTTTTTCAAAAGGCAAGATAGTGTATGTTTTGGTCCTGCCAGCCGGGTCCGTAGCCTACAAGGCCGCTCATTCTCAAATTTTCGAATCCTCAAATTTTCAAATTCTCAAATTAATTTATCCGGATTTGTAAAAATGAAAGAGGCTGCCTCACGGAGACAGCCTCTTCCAGCATTTGATCTTTTAATTAAACCTCACCCGGCAGGTTCGATGAAGTCGTCTTCGAAAGCGGTACGGTTTGAGGAATGAAGTCGTCATCATGCCCCGGTTTGCTGTAGTCATAAGGCCAGCGATAGACCGTAGGAATTTCCCCGGGCCAGTTGCCATGCAGGTGTTGCACCGGCGCCGTCCACTCCAGCGTGCTGGATTTCCAGGGATTCTGCACCGAAGGCTTGCCGCGGTACATGCTGTAGAAGAAGTTGATGGCGAAGATAAACTGGGATAAGCCGCCGATCAGGGCGAAGACGCTGATCATTTCGTTGACGTTTACCACGGCTTCAAATCCTTCATAGGATGTATTGGCATAATACCTGCGAGGTACGCCGGCCAGTCCGACGAAGTGCATGGGGAAGAACACGCCGTACACCCCGATGATCGTAAACCAGAAATGCAGGTAGCCCAGTCGCTTGTTCATCATGCGTCCGAACATGCGCGGGAACCAGTGGTAAATACCGGCAAACATTCCGAAGATGGCCGAACTTCCCATGACGATGTGGAAGTGAGCCACCACGAAATAGTTATCGTGAATGTTGATGTCCAGCGCCGAATCCCCCAGGATGATACCGGTAAGACCGCCGGTGATAAAGGTCGATACAAGACCGATCGCAAATAAGACCGCCGGTGAATAGACGATGTTCGCCTTCCAGAGCGTAGCGATGTAGTTAAATACTTTTACGGCTGACGGAATGGCTACCAGCAGCGTGGTAAATACGAATACCGAACCGATGAACGGGTTCATCCCTGTAATAAACATATGGTGTCCCCATACGATGAAAGAAAGAAAGGCGATCACCAGCATGGACCCGATCATGGCCTTATAACCGAAGATGGGTTTGCGAGACTGGGTGGCAATAACTTCCGAAGCAAGACCCAGGGCAGGAAGCAGTACGATGTAAACTTCCGGGTGACCGAGGAACCAGAACAAGTGCTGGAACAGGATCGGGCTTCCGCCCGAATGTGCCAGGGGTTCACCGCCGATAAAGATATCAGACAGGTAAAAGCTGGTTCCGAAGCTGCGGTCAAACAACAGCAACAATGCGGCTGCAAACAGTACAGGGAAAGAAAGGATACCCAGGATAGCGGTGATCAGGAATGCCCAAATGGTAAGCGGCAGGCGAGTCATGCTCATGCCTTTGGTGCGAAGGTTCAGTACGGTCACTACGTAGTTGATACCGCCTAAAAGTGCGGATGCGATAAACAAAACCATACTCACGAGCCACAGGGTCATCCCCGCTCCCGAACCGGGAATTGCCTGGGGTAATGCGCTTAACGGAGGATACACCGTCCATCCCGCCGAAGCCGGACCGGCCTGCACGAATAAAGAAGCCGTCATCACCAGGCAGGACGCAAAGAAGAACCAGTACGACAACATATTCAGGAATCCCGAGGCCATATCGCGTGCGCCGCACTGGAACGGGATCAGCAGGTTACTGAAGGTTCCGGAGAGTCCGCCTGTCAGTACAAAGAACACCATGATGGTTCCGTGAATCGTAACGAGGGCCAGGTAAAAGTTTGGATCCAGTTTGCCGTCTTTGCCCCAGTGGCCGATCAGGCTTTCGATGAAGGGGAATTTCTGATCGGGCCAGCCCAGTTGGAGGCGAAAAATCATGGACATGATCATGGCTACGAAGCCCATGACAATAGCGGTAACCAAAAACTGCTTGGAGATCATTTTATGGTCCTGGCTGAACACGTACTTGGTCCAGAAGGAATCGTGATGCTCGTGATCATGCGCTCCGTGAGCGTCTGCTGCATGACCGTTCTGATGATCTGACATTGTATCTTATTTTAATCGTTTGTACTAATTAATTCTGGCGCCCTTTCCTATTTGGCTGCAATGACGGGCTTCGTTGGATGGGTGCCGGCCTCTGCATGTTTTCCCGTGGTGTCTTGTACGGCTGCCGGTTCCGTAACCGGTGCGGTGCTTGGCTGGAATACATATTCCTGGGTCTTATACCACTTCCTGAATTCTTCCGGTGAATCAATCACCAGTTTCATCTTCATATTGTAATGGGCGGCGCCGCAGATCTTGTTGCAAAGCAGGATGTAGTCGAATTTATCATTCCCGGTAATCAGGCGCATGCTGTCGGTGGTAATCACAGGCTCAATAAAGAACTCCGTCGTCATGCCGGGCACGCAGTTCATTTGTGTACGAAGATGCGGCATGTAGGCGCTGTGAATAATGTCGCGTGAATGGAATTTAAAAATGATGGGCGTATTCGCCGGCAGGTGCAGTTCCCTGGCAATTTTATCGTCCCTGGAAGCCGCGTCGTTGGAGTCCACACCCAGCACGTTTGCATCGGTGATGAGGCGGAAATTTGCATGGCCCAGCGTATTGTCACCGCCGGAATAGCGAACGGTCCAGTCAAACTGTTTTCCGTAAACCTCGATCTCCATGGCCCCTTTCGGTGCCGGTTTGGTAATGTTGTTCCACACCTTCAACCCATAAATGATCAGCGCTCCCAGGACAATCGTGGGAATGATGGTCCAGATAAATTCCAGCCTGTGGTTCACCGGGTAAAAGAAGGCTTTGTTTTCCTTGCGGTGACGGTATTTAAACGAGTAGTAGAATAACAGGATATTCGTGATGAAGAATACAATGCCGATGATATAGAAGCTCACGCTAAGCAGGTTGTCGGTAATCACGCCGTGCTTCGTTGCGGAAACGGGAAGCAACAGGTACTGGTAATGATACGTCAGGTAGGCGGCCATGAACATCCCGAAGGCGCCGAAAATCAGCATCATCCAGGCGTTGAATTTGTTATCCGCTTCGTTAATTTCTTCCTTCTCATCATTCAGGGCGTTCACCATCTCCAGCACCCGTACCAGGCGTACGATGGCGACGGCGGCAAGCGCGACAACTATCAGTGTTAAAAGCTTTATCATTGGATTGAGTTATTCGTTTTCAGTAGGTTGAACGTTTAATCAGATATGATGGTGCAGGCTTTCCGGCAGCATGGGGTGGTTCTTCGGAACAAGGGATGCCTTGCCCAGTTCGCTCAGCGTGCTCCAGATGAAGAGGCCTAGGAAGAAACAGGCCGTGCCGATTTCGGTAAAGCCGATATGCCAGTGAGCGCCCACGGTGCCCGGCGTAACCATCAGGTAAATGTCAAGCCAGTGGCCGCAAATAATGATGATGCCGGCAATCCACAGGATTCTTGCTTTGCGTTTCGCATCGCGTGTCATCAGGATGAGGATGGGCAGGCAGAAGTTAATCAGCAGGTTGGCAGCCCAGAGAGGCTTGAACAATTCCCAGCGTACCTTGTAGTACACCACTTCTTCCGGCAGGTTCGCATACCAGATCAGCATGAACTGGGAGAACCACAGGTAGGTCCAGAAAATAGAGAAGGCAAACATGAACTTTCCGACATCCTGCAGATGGTTCTCATTCACATGTTGCATATACCCCTTCATCTTCAGGTAAAGCGTAAAGAGACACATGGTGGCGAGGAACGTAACGAACATGCCGATGAAGATGTACCAGCCGAACAGGGTGCTGAACCAGTGCGCGTCGATGGACATCAGGAAATCCCAGGCCGAAGTAGAAGATGTAACGGCAAACAAAACCAGGAATGTCGCGCCCAGGGTAATGTTCTTTTTATAATAATCCAGTCCGCCGTTCAGATCTTCCTGGAGCGAATTTTTACGCAGCATATAAGTGAAGCCGATCCAGATGGCTGCATACGCAAAAAGACGCACCACGTAGAAGGGGATATTCAGGAATCCGCTTTTACCATCAAGGATTGCATCGTATTCAGGACTCTTTGGATCATATAATTCAGCATGCGTCCAATGATAGAGCGTATGATGTCCGAAAATGAAAATCAAAATCATAAACAGCATGCCATACTTCAGGTAACCTCCCATGGCTTCAGGGACACGGATAAAGGCAATGGCCCATCCGGCCTGGGCGACGTACTGAACGGCTACCCAAAAAGTAGAGGCCAGGGCAATGCTCATGAAATAAAAGTTGTTGTGCAGCAAGGCGGCCCAGGCCCGTGTAGGATCCGTACTGAAACTGGTAACGATGGCAATGAGTCCGATGGCCATCAGGACCATCGACAGGATCTTGTTGTTCTTGGTGAGCGTATATTTCGTATCCATCATAGGGTTGAGCTTACGATTACTGTTTAACGTTTGTGGCCTGGGCTGTCGTGGCCGTATCGGCAGGAGCAGGAGCGGCCGCGGTTTTTTGAAGAGTCTGCACATACAGGATCACTTTCCACCGTTGTGTGGCCGTGATCTGCGAAGCATGCGATCCCATCATGTTTTTTCCGTATTCCATGGTGTGGTACATCTTTCCAACCGGTAAATCTTTCAATGCCTCGGAATTGTATGCGGGAGGTTTCGGGCCGTTATGCTGTGCCACGAGTCCGTCGCCCATGCCTTTGTCTCCGTGGCAATGGCGGCAGTAGTTGTTGTAAACCAGCTTGCCTTCCGCCATGTTCTTTTCGTTATTCGCTATCGGGTTGGTCAGTTCTTTCCCTGCCAGCTCGTACCCTTCATTCGTATTCGGATACGGGTATGGAAGCATGTCCATGTTGCTGAACACGGCGTTACCTTGCGGCACGGTGCCTGCTACCGGCTGACGTGCCGTGGAACTGTCTTTGAAGTTCGGGTTCGGCGAATTGGTCTCGTACGAAGGGGAACGATACATGTCAGGCATGTACTCATAACCCGGCTTTTTAGGATCGTCATTGGTACACGACGACATCCCAATCACCACGGCCGCTAACGGCAACAGTTTTGCAAATTCCTTCAATCTTTTCATTGTGCTCTTAGTCAAAGAAGATTAGATTTTTACACCGGACGCTCCGGCATTGCGAATCAATCCGGCAATTTCCTGCACCCGGGATTCGTCCTTTACGTCCACATGCAGTACAAATTTGTCGTCGGTAATTCCTTTTACGGGAATCGGCGCGGTCACGCCCGGAAGCAATTTGCTCCGGAGCAGGTACGTAATTACCATTCCATGGGCGGCGCAGAATACCGTCATCTCAAAAGTGACCGGGATAAAGGCCGGCAAGTTGAGATACAGCATGAAGTTGGGCTTGCCGCCGATGTTGATCGGCCAGTCATGCACCATCATGTACCAGGTCATCAGCAAGGCCAGTGAAGTGCCCGTAATACCGTACATGAATGAAGCAATGGAAATGCGCGTGCGCGGGATATTCAGGAGGTGTTCGATGCCGTGCACAGGGAACGGGCTTTGCACGTCTTTGCACACCACGCCTTGCTCCTTCAGTTTTACAATCCCGTCTTTCAGGATTTCTTCGTCGTCGAAGATGCCGTAGATACGTTTACTCATGATGGTCTCCTTTCGTCAGATATTGGTTTCCAGTGCTTTTCAGAACCGTCTTCAATTCGCTGAGGGCGATAACCGGAAAAACACGTGAGAATACTAGGAAGCAGGTGAAGAACAGGCCGATGGTGCCGACAAAAATTCCGACTTCTATAAACGTCGGAGAATACATGGTCCAGCTGGACGGCAGGTAGTCGCGGTGCAGGGAGGTCACAATGATTACGAAACGCTCAAACCACATCCCGATATTCACGAAGATGGAAATCACGAAGGTGGCCATGACGCTGGTGCGGATTTTCTTCACCCAGAACAGCTGCGGCGTAATTACGTTGCAGGTCATCATGCTCCAGTAAGCCCACCAATAAGGACCGAACGCGCGGTTCATAAAGGCGTACGATTCGTATTTCACGCCCGAATACCAGGAGATGAAGAACTCCGTGAGGTAAGCCACACCCACGATGGAACCCGTGATGATGATGATTTTATTCATCAGCTCGATGTGCTGGATGGTGATGTACTCTTCCAGGCTCAGCACCTTGCGGGCAATCAGCATGAGTGTAAGTACCATGGCAAAACCGGAGAAGATAGCACCGGCCACGAAGTAAGGAGGGAAGATCGTGGTATGCCAGCCCGGAACGATGGAAGTTGCGAAGTCAAAGGATACGATGGTGTGTACAGAAAGTACGAGCGGTGTAGAGAGACCGGCGAGTACCAGCGCCACTTCTTCGAAACGCAGCCAGTCGCGTGCCGTGCCTTTCCAGCCGAAGGACAGGATCTTATAGACAAAACGTTTCGTCGGATCCACGCAGCGGTCACGAACGGTTGCCAGGTCGGGGATCAGACCCAGGTACCAGAATACGAGCGATACGGAGAAATACGTGGAGATGGCAAATACGTCCCAGAGCAGCGGTGAGTTAAAGTTCACCCACAGCGAACCGAACTGGTTGGGAAGCGGAAGCATCCAGTAATCCAGCCACGGACGGCCTGTGTGAAAGAGCGGGAAGAGCCCGGCGCAGATTACGGCAAAGATCGTCATGGCTTCCGCGGAACGGTTGATCGACATTCTCCAGCGCTGGCGGAACAGCAAAAGGATGGCGGAGATCAGCGTGCCGGCGTGACCGATACCGATCCACCAAACGAAATTGGTGATATCCCAGGCCCAGCCAACGGTTTTGTTCAATCCCCAGGAACCGATTCCGTTTCCAATGGTATAGGCCAGGCAGAGAATACCCCACACCATCGTAGTGGCGGCAATGATAAAGGCTGCCCACCACCATTTATTGGCTTTGGTTTCAATCGGGCGGCAAATGTCTTCCGTAATCTGGTGATAGGTTTTCGTCCCCAGTATCAACGGATCTCTGACAACGGCTTCGGGTTTATGGCTCATCGAATATTTTGATTACTGTTTCTTGGAATGTGATGATTTAGGCTTCGTGAGATGCTTCCACGTTGCGGACCTTGGTCTGGTAGAATACGTTCGGCTGTACATCCAGCTCTTCCAGCAGATGGTAGCTCCGCTCTTCCGGTCTCCACATCTTGCTCAGCTGGCTGTCTTTTAATTTGTAATCGCCGAAAGTGATGGCATGTGTCGGGCAGGACTGCGCGCAGGCTGTCGTAATTTCTCCGTCTGCCACCGGGCGGCCTTCCTTCTTTGCATGAAGCTTGCCATCCTGCAGACGCTGAACGCAGAGGGAACATTTTTCCATGACCCCGCGGGAACGTACGACGACATCCGGGTTCAGCACCATTTTGCCGAGGTCGTTGTTCATGTGGAAGTCAAACTGCGGATTGTCGGAATATTTGAACCAGTTGAAACGTCTTACTTTATATGGACAGTTGTTGGCGCAATAACGCGTACCTACACAACGATTGTAAATCATCTGGTTCATTCCTTCCGAGCTGTGGCTGGTGGCGATAACCGGGCAAACCGTTTCGCACGGAGCATGTGCACAATGCTGGCACATCACCGGCTGGAAAGTCACCCTCGGATTATCGGAAGGTTTCTCCATGGCCTTGACATCGCCGGATTCTCCTTCTTTGGGATCGGCGTCGCTGGTATAATAACGGTCGATGCGAATCCAGTGCATTTCGCGGCTGCGCATCACTTCTTCTTTGCCTACCACGGGAACGTTGTTTTCGGCCTGGCAGGAAACCACGCAGGCTCCGCAGCCGATACAGGAATTCAGGTCAATAGACATACCCCAGTGATGATTGCCCACGGCATGGTCATCCCAGAGGTTCACTTCATGGGCCTGTTTCTTTTCATGTTCATGGCCGATCTGTACGCCGAACAACTCTGCTTCATTGCCGGCGCGCGGATTTTTTACAAACTCGCCCAGCACGGTTTCTTTCACAATGGCGCGTCCCATCATTGTATGGTGTGTCTGGGTAGCTGCCAGTAGATAATCCTCGTCGGTGGTTTTGGTGATTTCAACAGGTCCTTCATAGCTGAAGGCGCCGTTGTTCATCGCTGTGAATGCATAGGCATTGCCCCCGATTTTTTCGGCTACTTTCCCGATGCCCATACGGCCATAGCCGAGCGCAACGGAAACGGTGCCTGCAGCCTGCCCGGGCTGGATGACAACGGGAAGTTTCATGGAGCCCTTGTTGGCCTTCACCAGGACAACATTTCCCTGTACCAGGCTCTTATCGCGTGCATCTTTCGGGGATACACACACATAATTATCCCATGTTATTTTGGATACCGGATCCGGGAATTCCTGCAGCCAGGGATTGTTGGCCTGGTTGCCGTTTCCAAGTCCTGTTTTTTCATAGACAACCATTTCCATGGCGCCTCCGTTCATGGCCGGTGCGCCGGCGGCAACACTGCCTGCGGCGGCTTTGTAACCCTTCGGTGCAGCGGCAGTCGTTTCGAAAATTCCGCTCTGCAAAGACTGGTTCCAGAAGGATGTAAACAGGCTGATACCGGTCTGCATCTTATGCATGTTGGCGCTCCAGTTTTGCTGCATGTATTCGTGGTAGGGCATGGTATTGCCTGCCCAAACCAGGAAGCTTTCCTGCGCCTGGCGCGTATCGAATAAAGGAGCAATGGTAGGCTGAGCTAACGAGTAAGAACCTCTCCGCGGCTCGAAGTCGTTCCACGATTCCAGGGAATGGTGATCGGGACAAACATGGGTACATAAGACAGCGGTTTCGTCCTCCCGGTCTGCAAAAGAAACGGACAAGCCTACTTTCTTAAGCAGGGCTCCGAAATCTTTTCCGTTCGGCAGCGTATAAACGGGGTTGGTATTGTAGAGGAAGAGCGCGGCTACTTCGCCCTTTTCCATTTCTGCAATCAGTTCGGCGACTTGTGCATCATCACCCTGACGAAGGTTGCATGCATTATCCAGGTCGATGGTAGAACCGTAATTATCCAGCATGGAATTGATGCCGTTCACCAGGTTTTGCAGCGCCGTATTGTTGATGCCGCAAACAACCAGTGACTTGCCTTTATTTTCCACGAGCAGGCTGGCGATGGCGCTGATTTCTTTGTTCAGCTCGCCGGCCGCGCCCGCATTCACGGCAGTACCTCCTGTTTTGGAAGCCACTGCATTATATAAAGCGCCGATCAATGCGCTTTGTTGGGAAGGCTTTACAGGAAAACGGTAATCGGCATTGCTGCCGGTTACGGAAAGTGCAGTCTCAAACTGGTAGTGCCTGGACATGGTCTTCTTGTCGTCCAGCTTTCTTCCCATCGCATACTGGCGCGCATGCTCAACAGGTGAGAACCCGTGCACCAGGAAGTCGGAACTAAAACTGACAATGACGTTGGCTTTGTCAAACTGGTATGCAGGCAGCGCGGCAACGCCGAAACTTTCGCGGTTCGCGTTCAGGATCGCCGAGGAGGAGACGGCATCATAGGTTACATGCTTCGTATTCGGATACTTCGCGGCAAAATCAGCAAATACCTTTTTCGTGGAAGGGCTAATGACGGTAGAAGAAAGGATCCGGATCTTACCATTGGCGCCGGCGATCTCTGCCAGTTTCGAAGTAATTTCCTTGTCTGCATTTCCCCAGGAAGCAGGAGCGCCTTTGGCCAGCGGATGCTTTAACCTGGCGTTGTCATATAAAGAGAGTACGGAAGCCTGCACGCGCGCGTTCACTCCGCCTTTGGTAATTGGGGACTGCGGATTTCCTTCGATCTTGATCGGGCGGCCTTCACGGGTTTTCACCAAAATGCTGGCATAATCGTACCCGTCAAAAAACGTAGATGCAAACCAGTTCGCCACACCGGGCGTTACCGTTTCCGGCTTGATGAGATAAGGAATGGTTTTCCGTACAGGCGCTTCACAGGCAGCCAGGGATGCGGCGGCTACACTGAATCCAAGAAACTTTAAAAAATCCCGGCGCGGAGTGGTATCCGTGCTGGAAGACTTTTCGCTCAGAATTTCATCCAGGGGAAGATGCTCTGCGAATTCATTGTTCTTCAGCTTTACAAACTCCGCATCGTTGCGAAGCTCTTCGACGCCTTTCCAATATTTTTTACTCATGATGTATAACGTTATCCGTTAATAGTTATCGTAATCTGCTGCAGGGAAGTTGGTGACCCGATGATCTGTTTACCTCACGATGCAAAACAGACGACCTATACCTCTTTATTAATAGTGGCAACGGGCGCACTCAGTACCGCCGATATGCTCAACAGTAAGAAGTGAGTCTTTGCCGTATTTGCCAAGCAGCTCTTTATGAAATTCTTTGTAATAATCGTTGCCGGCCATCTTCACATCGGTTTTGCGATGACAGTCAATACACCATCCCATGGTGAGCGGTGAGTACTGCATGGCTACAGTCATGCTGTCCTGTACAGGACCATGACAGGTCTGGCATTCAATCTTTCCTACCACATAGTGCTGGGAATGATTAAAATAGGCAAGATCGGGAAGGTTGTGAACACGGGTCCATTGGATAGGCTTCTGGTTAGGACCGTAGGTGCCTTTGTCAGGATCGTAATCGAGTGCTTTGTAAATCTTGGCGATTTCTGCAGTGCCTGTGGTAGGTCCTTTTTTGATGAATTTGTGGCAATTCATACAAACATTTGCGGATGGAACTCCCGCTGTTTTGCCTTTTTCTGCTCCGGAATGGCAATATACGCAGGCAATGCCATTCGTTCCGGCATGCAGGGTATGGCTAAATGCAATAGGCTGATCGGGAGTATACCCCGTGGAAACACCAATGGACATCATGCCATACCAGGCCTGTACGCTTCCATATAAAAAGAGGAAGATCAAAATAACGGCAACAAGCTTTTTGTTCAGGCGGGCCCAGTCATAAAATTCGCGCCAGCGCGTCTTGGGTTCAGGCTCGGGAAGTCCTTGCTTCTGGCGCACCGTACGCGCAAGAACAGTTTGAACGCTTTTTAAAACGCGGATGATGAGGAAAAGAACAACACCGGCAACAATGAGATAGATCCAGGTATGATCCGCTTTGGGTGCTCCGCCTGTCTCGCCATTGGGTGTAACAGCAACTTCAGGCGCTTTGTTTGCTTCTTCTTTAACATAAGCAAGTATCGCTTTGATCTCCTCATCCTTCAAATTGAAGGATGTCATCACGATCTTGTTATTATCATTAAACAACTTAACCGCATCGGGGTCACCGGCCTTCACCATGGCCTGGGAATTCTTAATCCATTTCAACAGCCACTCTTCCGAACGACGTGTTTCAACGCCTGCCAGCGGGGGTCCGATCACTTTGTCCTTCACGGCATGGCACTGTGTGCAATTTGCTTCATAGAGGGCCTTGCCATCCTGGGCAGAAGCTTGGGAGAAAGTCAGAAAAATAGAACAGATAACAGAAAAGAGGAATGAACTTTGCTTAATCAGGTATTTTTTGTTCATAGTGAGCGAATTAGACCCAATAAATATGCTTCGGACTGCGCTTAATCTCGTTAAATTACGCAAGACCAAAACCGTTAATTTTTTTTAACAAGGTGCAAATTTATCATTAGAAACATACCATTGAAACAAAGTTTAAAAAATTTTTCATTCCGCTTGTTTTATATTGTGAATCAGGAAACTTCTGTATTTGGTTTTGAGGGACTTAGATAATTACATCTTCACCATGAATTCGGGTGATAAACTCAAAAAATTATAGACTTTCTTCATTGCGTTATCATAAGTCATTAATTGGATGAAAAAACAGCCATAAAAGTACCGGCTTCCCCACTCCTGCCCTTTTTTATCTTTGCCCGCTTGATGTTAGCGAATGAAGAAAAATGAATTAAATGTGGTGATGATGGGCCTGGGTTATATTGGTCTCCCCACAGCCGCACTGATGGCAGGAAAAGGTATCCTCGTTCATGGTGTGGATGTGAATAAAGAGACCGTTGAGACCATTAACCAGGGACGAATTCATATTGTTGAACCGGAATTGGAAGGACTCGTTCATTATTGTGTGAAACAGGGTTTTTTGAAAGCATCGGCACAACCCGTTCATGCTGATGTGTTTATGATTGCCGTTCCCACCCCTTTTAAAGAAAACAAAAAGCCTGACCTTTCATATGTGGAGTCTGCGACCCGCATGGTATTGCCGCATTTGAATCCCGGATGCCTGTATATTATAGAATCGACCAGTCCGGTCGGAACGACGGAAAAAATGGCCGAATTGATTTTTGCGGAACGGCCTGAGTTAAAAGAAAAAATCAGCATCGCCTATTGCCCGGAACGGGTACTTCCGGGGAATGTGATCCATGAACTCCAGCATAATGACCGGGTCATTGGCGGCATCAATGAAACTTCGACGCAAGCTGCCCTGGAATTTTATTCCCGGTTCGTAAAAGGCAACCTGCATGCCACCCATGCGCGTACGGCCGAAATGTGCAAACTTGTGGAGAATGCCTATCGTGATGTGAATATTGCTTTTGCCAATGAACTATCCATTATCAGCGACAAAGCAGGCATCGATGTAAATGAACTCATCGACCTGGCCAGCAAACATCCGCGTGTGAAGATCCTGAAGCCGGGACCGGGCGTGGGTGGTCATTGCATTGCTGTAGATCCCTGGTTTATTATTTCCGAATTTGAAAACGAAGCGAAGCTGATTCACCAGGCAAGACTTACCAACCATGCCAAGAAAGACTGGGTGCTTTCAAAAATCAGGGAAGCTTCCGCAGCTCTTGAACTGCAACTGAAGCGCAAACCCGTGATTGCCTGCATGGGATTAACGTACAAAGCTGATATCGACGATGTGCGAGAATCACCGGCCATGGAAATATTTTCGGAGCTGAAAAAGATGAAAGAAACCGTGAAAGGTGTAGAACCCCATTTGCCGGCAGGATCTTCTCTTTCGCTGGTAACCGTGGATGAAGCCGTAGCCGCTTCCGACCTTATCGTTTTCCTGGTGGCGCATAAAGCGTTTAAAAACATTGCCCTGCCTGCCGACAAAAAAGTGCTCGATTTTTGCGGCGCACAGAAATACTGATTGATTAAATTGGAGGTCAGATTGATGTTCCGGCCTCTAAACTTCATGGCTCTTTTTGACTTTTGACTTTTGACTTTTGACTTTTAACTAGGCTTATTAAATGAAAACCATCATCATATCTGGAGCAGCGGGAAACCTGGGCGAAGCCGTTGTCGACACGTTTATTAAATCCGGGTACCGTGTACTTGCAACCGTTCGCTCCGTTGATTCAAACCAAACAAGCGGCACGAATCCGGAAATGCATGCTGTAGATGCCGCTGATGCCGAGGCTGTCCGGAAATTTATCGGGACCGTTGGAGAGCAAGGCACGCTGGACGCCGTGATCCTGCTCGTGGGAGGATTTGCTCCCGGTACGATGGAGAAAACCACGGTTGAGGATATCCGCAAAATGATCGGGCTGAATTTCGAAACCGCATACAACTATGTACAACCGGCTATGTCCTGCATGAAAAAGCAGGGCAGAGGAAAAATAATTTTCGTAGGGTCCAGGCCGGGAAAAAACCCGGAAGCGGCAAAGACGTCTGTGGCCTATGGTTTATCCAAATCCTTGCTCTTCCGGTTGGCTGAGCTGGTGAATGCAGAGGGGCGTCAAAAAAATATTTCAGCGGCAGTCATTGTTCCGGGAACACTGGATACGGCAGCCAACCGCAAAGCCATGCCCAATGCTGACTTTAGCAAATGGAATAAACCGCACGACATTGCCCTGGCCATGGAGAAAATTATTTCCGGCGAAGAAAAAAAACCGGTCGTTGAATTTGAGTAGCGCTCATCTGCCTGCTTACTACGTACTACTCACTACTCACTACTCACTACTCACCACGCACAACTCACTACTGCGTAAATCCAATCCTGGAACTGACGATCGGCGTATCCGCATATTTCCAGGCTTCCTCAAATTGTTTCCTGTAATTTTCTGCTTCTTCCGGATTCCCCGATCGTTTAGCCGCTTCCGCTATTCCTGCTAAAGCCCATCCGTTGGCACGATAAGTTTCCAGGTCCTGCAACAGGATAAACCTGGCTTCCTGGTACTGTCCCGCTTCCAGGTAAACTGCGGCCAGGTTATGACGCACGGAAAAAAACCAGTCGGGAGGCTCGTCGTAATTCAGCGCATCTTCTAATGTGATGGCCTGACTTAACAAGGCAATGGCTTCCGGATAACTTTTCTGAAAAGCTTTAATTTCTGCTTCCAGTACGTGGCTGGCTATTTCCGCAATGGCATAGAGATTATTAATGCCCCAAATGGTGAGTTCCTTTAGCGATGGATCAGCCATCAACGCCTTCATTTGGTTTAACTGTTCCTCCGCAGCAGCAGGGTCTCCCTTTGCCATTGCTGCAAATCCTCTTGCATAGTGATACATGATTTTTGGATAAGGCAACACGGGCTCTTTCTGTTTCAGGATGTCGTCCCACCGTCCGAATTTAACGGCAACGAAGCAGGGTATCGTCGCATAATGCTGAAGGGTGGCCCATTCGGGTTTTGTCATCAGCTCCTCATCGGAATAATCCGCGACTTTTTGTGCCGCTTCCATGGCCAGCGCTCCGTTCCCTTCCAGCGTGGCGCAAGCTGCCAGGAAGTGATAGTTGTGCGGGAAATAAGCCAGCGGGTAAACACCTTGCGCATGACAGGATGTGAAATAATTGCTGTCGGCTTCAACGGCCTTCAGATTCGCCAGGGAACCTTCATGGTACTGGCCGGTATGAATGTAAATATGCGATGGCATATGCACGAGATGGCCAGCGCCGGGAACAAGATCGCGAAGAAGGTCGGCGCTGGGCAACCCTTTTTCCGGAGTGTTGGATGCTTCGACGGCATGAATGTAAAAGTGATTGGCGCCGGCATGTTGTGGCGAATCCCAGATAGCTCCTTCCAGGACTTTCAGGATTTCCGGCGTCCATTCTTTCGCGCTGCCGTGCTTGTCGTAAAGATCCCAGGGATGAAGATCCATCAGGGACTCCGCGAACAAGCTGGCTACATCGGCATCGTCGGGATAGTTTTCATAGATCTTCCGCATGGCATTCGCATAGGCCGTATCCAGGGAGCTGCGGTCCTTCGGGGCTGTTTTTGCGTAACGCTTCGTAAGGGCAAGGATCAGGTCCTTTTCAAGTTGCGGGCAGTGGATTGATTTCTTCACGGCTTTTTGTACGGCATCGTAGGCGCGCCGGTAATTGTCGGCTTCCATGCCCCCGTTGTAGTTTGGCCCAAGCACGAGTGCATACCCCCAGTAACACATGGCACAATTTGTATCGAGCCGTATAGCCTGGTAAAACGAACGTGCCGCTTCTGCATGGTTAAAGCCGTAAGATAACATAAGCCCCTGGTTGAAATACTGCTGGGCTTTAGTACTGCGCGTAGTAATCGGGAACCTGATACCCTCCAGCCCTTGCAGAATAGGAGCATCCTTTTTTGATGCATACCAATCCTTGTCGGTAATTTTCGCAGCACAACAATGCGAATCACCGGGTTTTTCCTGCTGGGCCAGGAGGAACGGGCTGTTCATCAACAGACAAATGGAGAAGAGATACCAGGCTTGTTTTTTCATGATTGGTGGCCTAAAAATAATTAGAATTTGGGACTGTGTAAGAATCCGCCAAAGGCTGACGAATCTACGAATAGTTGAGATGTTAGGGTTACCAGCCTTCCAGATTTTTGTATGCAGGGAATTAATGCGAATTTACATATGGGTGCCTGGGTCAGTCTATTTCCTATGATTCGTAAATTCGTAAATTCGTAAAAATTCGTATTCGTAGATGAATTCCCTATATTTGAAAAAGCAAAATACCCGGTTATGAAATATAAATCCATCGATAAGAAACTGTTCATTGAGAACAGGAAAAAATTTGTTTCGCAGCTCCAGGCCAATTCCATTGCTTTCTTTAACAGCAACGATGAAATGCCGCGGAATGGTGACGGCACCTATTCCTTCCGCCAGAACTCCGATCTTTTCTGGCTGACAGGCATCGACCAGGAACAGACGATCCTGGTGATTGCCCCGGGTCACCCGCTGCAGGAATACCGCGAAGCCCTGTTTGTCCGTAAAACGAATGAGCACATTGCCGTCTGGGAAGGACATAAATACACGAAGGACGAAGCCCGTGCCGCCTCCGGAATTTCTTCCGTCTACTGGGTGGAGGACTTTTACAATATGCTGCCTGTGATGATGCACCATTCGCATCACGTGTATGTAAACCTCAACGAAAACGACCGGTTCGTCACGGAAGTACCCTACCGCGACGAGCGCTTTGCGGGAGACCTGAGATCCAAATATCCGAATCATCAGTACGAGCGATCGGGTCCTGTCATGGCGAAACTCCGTGCCATCAAACATCCTTTGGAAATAGAACAGATGCGTATGGCCTGTGACATCACGGAGAAAGCTTTTCGCCGCATACTTGGCAGCATCCGTCCGGGCGTCACGGAATACGAAGTGGAAGCCGACATCACGCATGAATTTATCCGCAACCGCGCCACGGGACATGCCTACACGCCTATCATCGCCGGCGGCGGGAATGCCTGCGTGTTGCATTACACCGACAACAACCAGGAATTGAAAGACGGCGACGTCGTCCTCATGGATTTCGGCGCCGAATACGCCAACTACGCCGCCGACCTCACCCGCTCAGTACCGGTAAATGGCAAGTTTACCAAACGCCAGCGCGAAGTGTACAATGCCGTACTGCGTGTGATGCGCGCCGCCACAAAAATGCTGGTGGTTGGCAACATCATTCCCAGGTACCACGAAGAAGTGGGACTCATCATGGAGAAAGAGCTGATCGGACTGGGTTTGCTGAATGCCGATGAGGTGAAAAGACAGGATCCCAAAATGCCGTTGTACAAAAAATATTTCATGCACGGCACCTCCCATTTCCTCGGCCTTGACGTGCACGACATCGGCAGCCGCTACGAACCCATGCAGGCCGGCATGGTCTTCACCTGCGAACCCGGCATCTACATTCCCGAAGAAAACCTCGGCATCCGCATTGAGAACGACATCCTTATTACTGAAAAAGGCCCGGTGGATCTGATGGCTTCAATTCCTGTGGAGGCGGATGAGATTGAAGAGTTGATGAGCAGACAGAAGATTACCGCATGATCACCTATGTTCCCGATAGCTATCAGGAACGAATGAATTACGAATTTACCAATACGGGCTTATTAGCTGGATGATTGGTTTTTATTGCTGTCATTTTTTCTCTTTTGCGCACCTTCCCTCTGCGTCATTCTGGAAGAATCTTTTTTAATGTAATACAGATTTTAACAATCTGTTTAGTTTCCTTTTAATCCGCACACTCAAAGTCATTCTTTTCGCTCTCACTAAGTCATTCTGGAAGAATCTTGTTGCGGTTTCCTGCAAGTACAAATTGGTGAAGCGATTCACTTTATTCATCCTTTCTGAAAAATTAAACCAACATGGTACGTATCCGCAGTTCCGAAAACTTTTTTGTCTACATCACCACAAACCCAGGCAAAACCGTTTTTTATACCGGGATGACCAATGACCTTAAAATGCGATTAGAACAGCATTATCAGAACCGGGGAAAGAAGGATCATTTTGCTTCCAGGTATTATTGCTACAAATTAGTCTATTATGAAACATACGATACTGCATTGGATGCAATCCGGCGTGAAAAGGAAATTAAGGATATGACTCGGGTTAAAAAAATTGAACTTATCAAGACAAAAAATCCTGGAATGGGTTTCCTGGTGATTTAAACCCGTAGGGCGAAACGAATAGATTTACAAAGAATATTTGTCGCTGGCGTTAAATATCCCGTTTCATAGGAACAAGATTCTTCCAGAATGACAGACGTATGTATTGTTATGTGTATACTTAATTTGTACTGAAAAGTTTATTCCATTTCGATTCGTACATTCGTAGATTCGTACAAATTCGTATTCGTAGATGCAACCGCTCTTACTCTCCTACGCCCGCTACAACCTCTGGGCACATAACCGCGTAGTCGATTTCCTTCGAAAGCTAAAGCCCGGTGAGCCGGACCAAGAAATCACCAGCAGCTTTTCATCGATCCGCAAAACGGTATTTCATGTTTACGGCGCACAGGTGCTGTGGTTAAGGAGGCTGGAAGGAACCAGCCCTGCAGCATTTCCTGCATACGACTCCCTTGACTTTAACGCCACGCTGGATGGCCTGCTTGAAACATCCGCTAAGCTTTTCAACCTGGCCGAATGCAGCACGGAAGAGTCACTGCAGAAACCCGTCACCTATAAAAACCTGGCCGGACAGCAATACACGAATCCCGTCAGTGAAATTTTAATGCATGTGATTAACCATGGATCCTACCACCGCGGGCAAATCTTAACCATGCTCAGGCAGCTCGGTTATACTGAACTTTTTGATTCGGATTACATTGTCTATACCCGGATGTAGATCAACGATGGATCATTTTCGCTGAAGCTGAAAATCCATCTCCGTAAACGTGGACAAAATACATCCCGCGCGCCACTCCGCTTAACGAAAAATACTGACCGGAAGCTGAAAGTTTTCCGGATTTCAAGATTCGCCCAGTAACGTCCTTCAGTTCATAGTGTAAGGGCGCATGCGGTTTGCGGATGTTGACGTCAACAAAAAATCCAACTTCAGCAGGATTCGGATAAAGCACAAGGCCCTGTGCCGGTCGCGCTTCCGGATCCGAGATCCCATTAGGCCCGACACAATTGGATGGATAGGTATTGGTGTTCCACCAGTTTTTTACTTTTTGAACCTCGGCGAGATTTGTCGCCAGGGCATTTTGAGGATAGTTGGCCGAATTTGTATCCCTTGAATAAACGATGGCCACATCCAGGTATTTTACATCTCCGCTGCCAAGTGTAAAGGGTCCCGAGGTCATCAAAAATCTCCGGTCGCCCGGCAATCTCCCTGCTGTATATTCTGTCCAGGGCGGATGAGGCACCCCACGGGTCCCATATCCATTCGGATCGCTGCTTCCGGGGAACGCATAATTACACGAATCCCCTGTCATTGAATGCCCATTGCCTCCGTAGGACAGAAAAGCGGTGTTGTTGAAGAGGCTTTGCATAAAGCGGTAATACCCTAGGGAATCTGAAGGAGGAAATCCATAATCGGTAAAATCTTTATCACAAGACATAAAGTGATTCATCATGCAGGTTTCGCCTGTTTCATCGATCGTGCCATTGTGGTTGTTATCCAGGCCATCCGGTATATCGGCGTCAGGGCCCTTTAAAATAGCCACACTGATTACAGGAGGATTTTCGCCATAGCCTTCAAATCCCTCATCGATTGCATCTCCATTGTAACCGTAACCGAAATCATGGTCTACATCGCATCCGAGGAAATCATCGGTAAAATTCCCAAGATCAACATCCGTATATAAGCCGACATAGACATCGTGATAAGGCATGATGCTCCGGTTGATAATTCGATAAGAATAAAACGTAGTGTAATTGATGGTCATTTCAGAATCGGGCACGTACGGACAGCTATAAGCATATGCCGACACCTGGATTTCCACACCAAAGGCTGCACCTCCCGTTTCTCCATGGGAATACAGGGTATCGTTCATCACCCACCATGCCATCTGGTCGCCTTTGATATCGGGGTAATCGCCTGTATACGGATCATAAATACCGTCCGGACTTACATCCGTAAATGGAGCCAGGTAATGGTCGAAAGCACCATATCCATTTCCCGGCCAACTCAAAATCTCCGGCGGTACGGCATAAGTTCCGTTAGTGACATTGCCGTTATTGAAATTGGTAATGAAATCAATGATCGTTCTTCTGTCAACGACCCATATATGATTAAACTGTGCGGAAGAAACAGAATCCGAACTGCAAGTAATCGTATCGAGCGGACCCGGCCAGAAATCACTGCCGCTTTGTCTGTACGTTTGCGCCGCCATATGAAGATTGTTGCCCTGGTCCAGCCCTCCCAACCACAACCCCTGGCAAAATAATGCGGTTTGCTCACAATCACCCTTGGGCACAATATACTTGGCCGTACGATCTCCATCCCAAAACAGACAGCCGTCATTCTGTAACCGCGCAACCACTTCGTTAATATTCAATTCCGCCTGGCCGGGTGGAAGCTGTACAAGTGGCGGCCAATACTGAAGGTAATCCAGCCGATTCAGGAAATTCTGGGTAAGGTGAGACACTTGCCATATTTTCCCCTGGGCATCCATATCGCATAACTCATTAAGGAAGCTGCCGAGATAAATTCCGGATTTCCAAAGGTCATAATAGTTCGCGTGAAAAGAGGTAGTGGAGAATTCATTTAACGCTATGCTTTCCAGGCTGAATGCTGCTATGGAACCATTCGCTGATTTCAACAGTTTCACCGTGCCCACATCAAAGCCATTGCAGTAATTGGCAAGGAATCCTGATGCCGGCTGAAAAGCTATTCCTGCAAGTATATACAATTGCCCCGCAGCTGTACTTGCGAACACAGAATCATTCCCATCGGCGGCAATGCTCACAATTTTATTTGAGTCAGTAAGAGCGGCACCTGCATTATAATTTATCCAGGTTCCATTACGAAATTCTGAAATCCCGTTTTGCGTACCAACAAATACAGAATTGGTCTTTGCACCGAAACAAAGTATGGTGTCGCTGGCCAGACCATTGGCAGTGGAATAGTAGCTCCATGTAGTGCCGTTAAATTTCTGAAGTCCGCCACTGTTCAGTGCGAGCCAAAGGTCACTACCCTGAGCATGGAGAAGCTTGATATTGTTGCTTAGAAGACCTGAGTTAACTGAATCGTAGAGCATCCAGTTAACCCCATCGAATTTCGCAAGTCCGCTGTCCGTTCCCAGCCAGGTAATATTTCCGTCAAATGCGATAGATTTGACATTGTTGCCGGGAAGTCCGCTGTTCGCTTTGTTATACATCGTCCAGGTTGTTCCGTTAAACACACCGGCGCCAATATGTTTGAACCCAACCCAGACATTACCGGAAGCATCCACCTTCAATGAATTCCTGTAGCGAAGCTGAAAATTAGTGTAGCCGGAAGGAAAAGCGAAAGAAGTGTCCAATTGCGAAAAAGCTTCTGAAGCAGATAACATCAGGAATAAAATAAAAGACCATCGTATAAGTAAAACTGTTTTCATAAGATTAGTTTAGGAACAATTTGCAATCCCGTTGAAGTATTAATGAAGCCTGAAATTTAACAACGCCTATTTATAGGCAAGGATCAACGATGAATCAGTTTCGCTGAAGCTGAAAATCCATCTCCGTATACGTGGATGAAATACATCCCGCGTGCAACTCCATTTAACGCAATATACTGACCGGAAACTGAAAGCGTACCGGATTTAAGGATTCTTCCTGTGACGTCTTTCATTTCATAGTGTAAGGGCGCATGCGGTTTGCGGATGTTGACGTCAACAAAAAATCCAACTTCAGCAGGATTCGGATAAAGCACAAGGCCCTGTGCAGGTTGCCCTGCCGGATCCGGGATACCATTAGGCCCGACACAATTGGATGGATAGGTATTGGAGTTCCACCAGTTTTTAACTTTCTGAACTTCGGCCAAATTGTAGGCGAAATTTCTGGGAAAACTCGCAGGAATTGGATCGCGTGTATAAACAATGGCGAAATCGAGGTATGTAATTTCTCCGCTTGAAAAAGAAAACGGTCCTGAAGACATCACAAACCGTCGGTCTGAGGGTGTATTGCCGGCTGAATATTCATCCCAGGGAGACTGAGGCACACCGTTGGTTCCGTAACCGCTCGGATCGCTGCTGCCGGGGAACATATAGTTACAAGAGTCCGAGCCAGTATGTCCATTGGCGCCATACGTGGCATGGACAGCATTTTTCCAAATGCTTTGCATGTATCGGTAATAATCGTATTGCTGTACCGGGTTTCCGAAATTCGTGAAGTCATTATCGTAGTACATGAAATGATTCAACATACATTTCTCAAATGGTTCATCAATGATGCCATTGTGATTATTATCGACGGCATCAGCCATATCGGCATAAGGTCCGCCTAAAAGGGCAACGCTGATGACGGGCGGGTTTAATCCATAGCCCTGGCTACCCTCATCTTTCAAATCGCCATTATAGCCATAAGCAAAATCATGGTCCACATCGCATCCGACAAAATCATCGGAATAATTTCCCAAATCGACATCCGTAAACAATCCCAGATAGACATCATGGTAATCTGCAATGGACATGTTAATTATTTTGTAGGAATAAAATGTCGTATAGTTGATTGTTTTTTCTGAATCCGCTACCCAAGGGCAATTATAGGCATATGCAGACACCTGGATCTGAACACCGAATGCAGCCCCTCCAGTTTCACCATGTGGATACAGGGAATCATTCATCACCCACCAGGCCATCTGGTCTCCCTTTATATCAGGGTAGTCGCCTGAATAAGGATCATAAAATCCATTGAGATCCACATCCACAAACGGGGCGAGGTATTGGTAAAAGCTTCCTGTTCCATTCCCCGGCCAGGTTAGCATATCATGTGGTATCTGCCACGTTCCGTTCGCAACATTGCCATTGCTAAAATTTGTTATAAAATCATTTATAGTAGCTCTTTCTAAAACCCAAATATGATTGAACTGCGCGGAGGAAACAGAGTCTGACATACATGTAATAGTATCCAACGGCCCCGGCCAGAAATCACTTCCGCTCTGGCGATAGGTCTGCGCTGCCATATGAAGCTTATTTGTTTGATCCAGTCCACCCAACCACAACCCCTGGGAAAATAAGGCGCTTTGTCCGCAGGTGTTTTTCGGCACTTCATATTTCGCTGAGCCGATACCATCCCAGAAGTTATCTCCATTGTTGTGAAGTCTGGCCCTGACTTCATTTATATTCAGCTCGGCATGCCCGGCAGGCAACGGTCCCTGCTGTGGCCAGTAGTTCAGGTAATCAATCCGGTACAATAGATTCGTAAGTATAGTGTTTACATACCATATTCTTCCTTGCGGGTCCACATCGCATTGTTCGGGTTTAAAAGCGTTATGGTATGCATTAGCCATATACAGGTTGTAGTTCACAAGACTAAACGTGGAACTGGAAAATTCGTAAAACCACTCTCCATCCAGGCCGAATGCTAGTATGGAACCGTTATTAGATTTCATCAGCTTTAACGGTCCGGCATACGTGTCGCCACAGCTTAACGACATAAATGCGGAAGCAGGCCAGAAGGATGCTCCGGCCAGCATATAAAGTCCGCCTTGTGCCGGACTCACAAACAGCGTATCATTCCCGTCGCCGGCAATGCTTACGATTTTGTTTGTGTCAGTAAAGAGCGTTCCTGTATGGTAATTGTACCACGATCCGCCGCGGAATTCGGAAATTCCGTTTTGCGTGCCGATAAATACAGAATTATTTCTTGCACCAAAACAAAGAACCGTATCGTTAACAAGACCGGTGGCGAGGGTATGATGCATCCACGTCGTCCCGTCGTATTGCTCAACGCCTCCGCTTTCCGTGGCTATCCACAAATTACCGCCCTGCGCAAACAGCAGCTTGATATTGTTGGCGAATAAACCTGAATTGATGGAGTCGTAAACAGTCCAGCTTACCCCATCATATCTGGCCAAACCGCTGTCTGTTCCCAGCCAGGTAATGTTTCCGTCAAAGGCAATAGCCTTGACATTGTTTCTGGGCAGGCCGCTATTGGTCTGATTATACATGGTCCAGGTTGTCCCGTCAAACGTTCCCGCTCCGATGAACCGGAATCCGATCCAGGTATGGCCGGAGGGATCGATCTTCAGTACATTCCGGTTACGCAGTTGAACTCCTGAATATCCCGGAGGAAGAGAAAAAGAAGTGTCCAATTGTGAAAAGGCTTCTGTAGTGAACAAAACCATCAATGCAAAAGCCAATCGTGTGAGTATTGCTTTTTTCATAAGATGAAGGTATTGGAAAGAACCCCTGAAAAGTAAGCAATGGCAGGGCTGGATTTGCAATGAATTTGTAATTCTTTCACAAAGCTAAAAACGACAAACTTAAAATCCAGCGAGAATTCTTAGTGTTTCTTAGTGCACTTAGTGCCTTAGTGGTGAAGTTCACCGCATGATCGCACGACAATCATTCCCCTTTTCGCTAAGTTGCAATTTCTGATTTTGCCATCCTAATTTTATTTCTGTTAAATTTTTTTAATTTTTTCCCTTCGGCGAATCTCCCGGCAGGTTTCTTTTTACCTTTAGGTTTCAACTTTTAATCCATAATAAAATGACAACGGTAAATGTGTATCTTACCTTTAAAGGTAATTGCGAAGAAGCGTTCAACTTCTACAAATCAGTATTCGGCGGAGAGTTTGGTTATCTCGGCCGTTTTAAAGACATGCCTCCCGTGGACGGCAAATCGGCTCCTGCCAGCGTGGGAGAAAAGATTATGCATGTGTCTCTGCCTGTGAGCAAAGAGACCGTGCTGATGGGCAGCGATGAAATGGAAGGCTTCAGCCCTCCGGTAACCTACGGAAATAATTTCGGCATATCCATCAACACCGACAGCACGGCCGAAGCCGACAAATTATTCAACAAGCTTTCAGCAGGCGGCAAGGTAGGCATGCCCATGGGTGACACCTTCTGGGGCGCTTACTTCGGCATGTTCACCGACAAATACGGCATCAACTGGATGGTGAACTACGACAAGAATCCGCAGGAGGCAAACAAGACCAACGAAGCTGCAGCGCATGCCTGATGCAAGTAACTTTAACAAGTAAAAGCCCGTTCTTTAATTGAAAGAACGGGTTTTTTATTAGCTGGCATTCAACGGCGCCGCCCTGAGCAAAGCCGGGGAACCAACAGTCCACAGTCAACTTTTAATGCAAGGGTCGGCCGACAATGGTCGATCGTCGATGGTCGATCGTCAATGGTCGATCGTCAATGGTCAATGGTCAATGGTCTTTTTTTACCCGTCATTAAATAATATATCCCGTCTTCCGTTTCCCACTCACCCCCGATCCTAACCCGGGGTTGCATGAAAAACAGAGCCTGCATCCTGCTGCTCGTTGCTTTCTCTCCGCTGCAAGGCGAAGCTCAGGATACGCAGGAACCAAAGGCCTGCAGGGCACTTTGCAGCTATCTGCTGCTTGCCGAAGTGCCGGTTTATGAGTGCAGCATTACCGGTGAGCTCATCGATTCCACGGTGACCGTTGCGGAAGCCGCTTCTCTTTTCACTGTCGTTAAAAAAGCTTCGGGCGATTCGCTTATCATCCGTTTCCACGAATGGAAAGAAAACAAAGCATTGAATGCGCGTCTTTGTTTTTCTGATTCGCTGAACAGCAGGCACCGCTATTTTCTCGTAGCGGAAAGCGACCTGGCTGAACGAATCCGCGAGCACTTTGAACGGAACACTTCTTTTACCGCGGGCACGGTCATTATTCCTTTCAAGCTCCGTGTGCAGAAGTTTGATTTTTCAAAAGACGTCACGTTGGGACCGGCTGTTGCGGTCAGGTTCCGGTTATCATGCTACAAACCACACTTCGTGAACGTGATGGGCGGTATCGGCATCACATCCGTGACACTTGACATGAATACAACCGGCGGCAACATGGAAGAAAGCACAGAAGTACCCGCACTGACTCCGTCGCTCGGCTTTGTATTCGAATTGAATAAAATCGTGCAGACAGGATTGTTCTGTGGCTGGGACTTCGTCGGGCACAACGACCAGTTCCATTTTATCTACCACGGCAAAACCTGGATATCCATCGGCCTGGGGTACTCCCTGATTTCCTTTGGGGAAGAGAAATAAAGGAGACGAAAATTCGTAGCATAAGGATCGTTTCGCAGGGAGTTCACAGGGAAGAGCACACGGAGTTCACGTTGAGCTAATTTCTCCTCAGTGACCCGTGTTTTTACTCCGTGATTTACTGATGAACTATAATTCATCCACTTTAATTTTGTCGACGTTTTATGTCGACAATGATTTCACTACGTCGTCCCCCGCCTCGGCGGGGTCAGGGGTGCGCACGCGCCGGGGAAGAAAATTGATCCAATTAATAAAGAACTTCCCAGGGTGTTATTTTACAGTCTCAACAAATGAAATACCGAACTCCTGGCCTTCCCTCGCTCACCCCTATGCCCTAAAGGGCGCCCCCCGCTATTGTTGCAAAGAAGAAATTCCAAATTCTTATAGTTCACTCCATGTTATTTAGTAGGGTCCTACTTCAATCCTCCGTGCGAAATCGACGACAGAATGCGATGGAACTAAAAATCTAAATCCTGAAAAGTACGGCAAGAATGATCCTGTTTTCATGCTTCACCAGGTCGGGCCTCCAGGCAGGATCCAAAGGCGTTGTGGAGAATCCGGTTTGCGATGTTACGCCTCCCCTGCCGGCGAAATACGGTACGCTGGATTCCCTGTGAACAAATTCCACTCTGAAATTTAGGCTCTGGTTTGGCATCCAGTCCACATTCGTTGAAAAATCCCATCCTTCAAACGGGTCACCCGGCCCTGCGCTGAAAGGAAATGCGCCTTCTGTTTTCGTTGGATTATTCGGGTCCGGCAATGGACTGGCCTGCCCCGTCGGCGCCAGCACCAGGTAGCGGCCGGGATTCTTCATATAGCCACCGCCTGCTGTCCAGGCGAATTTATTTTTTGCAAACCAAATGCGATGGTAGAACATAACGCTGACAAAATACTGCGCCGGGCCCTGCGTGGTATCCCCGTCGCTAAAACCATTGACGCCGCCTCCTTTTTCAAAACCAATATCTCCTGTCAGTGAAAAAGCGGCCTGGCTGATTCCCCTGGAATTTGGCTTATGAAAATAACGTAACAGCACGCTGTTGTCGGAATGAAATCGTTTTCTTTCCGGCAACCCGCCTACATCGGTACCGTAGTAGTTGTTCGTCAGCAATTTCAAATGACTATTGGGCATCCAGGTAATGTTGCCGCCCACACCGGGCATGGCGTTAAATTTGCCATAACTCTGCCAGCCGTTGATGATCCAGGGCTCGACTTTCAGATGCCGGGTCGGATGAAGCTGGATACGCAAACCGTTGAAGAACCAGGGTGTATTATCGGAAGTAAACGAAGCCTGGTACTCCCAGTTCTCCACCTGGTAATAGGAATTCAAACCGATATAAGACATAAACATGCCCGCATCGACGTTGATGCCGTACCAGGTATCGAAGTGATACCCTGCATACGCTTCGCTCAGGTAGCGGTACACGTCTGCCAGTTGGTATTGTCCGCGGTAAGGACTTACATCATTCCGTGGAACTACCGTTGAGCGTGTCCCGAACTGGGTCATAAAACGCGCCCGCGCCCCTTCATAATAAAAATCACCGCCGAAGTGAAAAGCCGAAAGCTCCACCTCATTGTTCCGGGCCAGGGCTGTCGAACCAATCACTGTATTATCATTTGGGCGATTGAACGAATACGTATAATTGACATCCAGGATGATGCTTGGGGTAAAATATTTCATGTTTTTAAAAACAGAGGAATCCCTGCGGTCACTCCCGTTCTGCCAGGTCTGATCAATTCCCTCGAAAGGCTCTGCTTTTTTACTGCTATCCCTGTCCATAGCCTGTACTCCTGCCTGCATACAGGCCAACACCGTTGCAAGGAATAGAGCTTTCATATTTTCGGGAAAAGAAAACAATGCGTCGAAAAGGATGAAATCACATCGACACGCACAAAATTCTGGCGGGGCCTGTTGTCTTTTTTATGCTTCCCTGTTGTCATGCCACAGATAAAAAGTATGGCAAAAGTAGGTCCGCCTTTATAAGTAAATTATAAAAGCTTCCGTAAGTTCTATAAAGATTTCATCAAGGGAGAAGAAAAACGAATTCAGATTTGAACCGGTTGTCAGGCGGTGATTGCCCATGCGCCATTACCACATCCATTCATTTGGACGTAAGGATTCGTTATTGGTTGATTCCAACCATTCGTTAATTCGTACGGATTCGTTCCCGATAGCTATCGGGATCGTTGGTTAGTCACCAGACGTACTGCTTCTTATTAAGCAGCATCGCTTCACCTGTAATCGTCATTTCACCCGTCGCTACATTATATACCTCCGTCTGGTAAAGCACCCTGTTCTTCTCCGGGAAAATTTCTTTCACCGTGATGACGGCTTCGTATTCCGTATCCACGAACATAGGGCGCATAAACTGCATGACCTGCTTCATATATACATTACCGTCGGCATATAATAAGGTACCGAAAATCTTGGTAAAAACGCTTCCTCCCAGATATCCATGGATGATATTGCGGCCGAACATGCTGTTCTTTCCGGCTTCAGCATCAATATGAAGAGGATTCGTATCGCCGGATACGTTAGCATAGGTGTCTACGTCGGCTTGCTTATAGCTGAATTTGTGCTTAAATACGTCATTGACTTTGATCATAATTTCTTTACATTAAGATTGTTAGGATTGTTAGGAAGGAAGGCTTTTTAATAGTACTTTTGCGCCCGATTTCAATAAACTGCTTAAAAAAACGACAAATCAAATAAAAAATGGCAACCAAAACAACTGCTGACACTAATTTTTACCAGAACTGGGTCGATTCTCAGAAGAAAATGATCGACAACATGACTGATTCTGCTTCCAAATTCACCAAGAACGCCGAAGTCAGTGAAACCCTTCACAAAGGTTCCGACCTCTACAAAAACTGGCTTGATAACCAGCTTTCCTTCATGAATGAACAAACAGAAAAAATGAAAGACGCTAAAACCGCCATGACAACTGAAGAAATTACCGCTACTTCCAAAGAGTGGATGGACAACCAGATGAAAATGACGAAGGAATTCATGGAATTCTCTATGAACACCATGAAGAATCACTTCGAATCTACCCTGAAATCTTTCCCGGTGCTGAACGGCAGCGCCGACAAGATGAAGGCCCAATTCAATGAGAACATGGACCTCTTCAAACAGTGGAATGATACGCTGGACAAGAGCTACAATGAAATGATGAAGAATTTCAAACCCGGCATGTCGAAAGATGCGATGGCAGGCATGCTGAACCTGGGTGATACCTATGGCAAATTCGCCGAACTGTGGGCTC